>Ga0209755_10004081_pt1 | contig 17608 bp, 12 predicted proteins | sample TergutCo191P1_FD_187301 | JGI IMG/M metagenome (GOLD analysis project Ga0209755, IMG submission 187301) | Cornitermes sp. P1 segment gut microbial communities from Petit-Saut dam, French Guiana - Co191P1 (SPAdes) (version 2) | ecosystem: Host-associated > Arthropoda: Insects > Digestive system...
GATGTAGTATTCTTTACTTATCATTTTTGGCCTCCCGTAAGATATGTGGTATGCCGTTATCGATCCTATGGCTCTACGGCTAACCCACGATTATTATACTATCTTCGGGGGCCTTCATATTGTCTACCATTTCCTACCATTAAAAAAAAGCGTCTGACACCAGGGGAAACCGGTGCCAGACGACGAAACGCGCTCGGAACATGCGCGTTTTATTACTCTTAATACTTATGGTTGATTGCGAACGATGCGAAAACCGCGAGTTGAATATCTGTTGCTGGGGAGGGAGTTGTTGTTGACGGTTCGGGTGAATGAACCTAAATCAGCATTACTAACAGACGTAAAACTTCCGCCGCGCATCACAATATAATTACCTGAATCCGGACCTTTGGGATTGGTTTGATTACTAGTCACTAATGGAATGATGCTACTGCTGCTCGTGCTCTTATCCCAAACCATTTCATTTACATTTCCGATCATATCGTACAAACCCCATGGATTGCCCAATTTACGACCTCTTGCATGCGTATAGCTGCCGCTGAGCCATGCGTAATCTGAACTGAGATTTGTACCATAAAAGCGTGGTGTAGTTGTTCCCGCCCGGCAGGCATATTCCCACTCCGCTTCAGTCGGTAAACGATAACCGGTGAAGTATTGATCATCAACCCAATATACGTTAGCGCTTGTTATGTAACCATCTGTGTGTCTTACTATGTCTGTCATCAAATAACTTGAGAGCTCTTCTCTTTCGCTTAGTTTTATACAGAACTCTACCGCATCATACCATGTTACCATCTCAACAGGGCGCATTATCTGAACTTCACCAGTTGCTGGGTTTGTTTTAAAATTACTGGGATTAGTTCCCATAACAGCTTCATAAAAGGACTGATCCACTTCGTATCTTAACATTTTAAACGGGCTCAGTGTTATAACATAGCTTCCCCAATTACGATGAGCGGAATCATCTGCAAGCGGCATCGTTCCGCCCGGTATTGGCATCATTATGTCATCTAACGGCCTTCTTACTTCACAAGTCCTGCCGCATTTTTGGCTTAATTTACCGGTACTTGACCATGTACCGGTCCATGAGTGAGTTCGGGTTGAGGTTGTAAAATATTCGCATGGTCCTATAGATTCTATATTCCGCACACATTTTCTTATTTGAGTCGAACAATCTAAATCTGATACTTGCTCAAGAGACCCAAGTGAATGACTAAGACCGGCAGGATAGTTTCGCGTTTCAAAGTATTCGCAGTCAGTCCTCTCGCATGTCTTTCTTTGTATGCCGGCGAGCTCGCATGCTGCAGGCGCGGTTTGTGTCCAACTTGATGCCAGAGAATGCCCAAGCGCTCTAGGCGAATCTTGCGTTACTGAATGATCACACCCGCTTCGCTGACATGCCTTTGTTTGTACGCCGGCAAGCTCGCATGTTTCAGGCGCGGTTTGTGTCCAGCTCGCTGCCAGAGAGAGTGTCCAAGCGCGGAAATTGACTGATCATTTGTATGGTAACTGCAATTGCTTCGCGTACAACGCCTTCCGATTGAGCCGGGTTCTGTGCAAGTTTCGATTAAAACTTTATCTAAGCTGCCAGGTAAATGCCCGCCTAAACTTTCATCGCCTTCCTGAACAACCGCGTCTGTTTCATGGCACCATCCGCAGTCTCTGGTCTTTTTACCGGACTCCGTGCAGTTAGGAAGAATCGTCTGCAAATATTCGCCCCAGTTGTGATTGTTCGGGTCTAATTCAAATTGACCATCCGATGTTTCTACTTTTTCGCATACATTACATTCTCTTTTTCCGCTTCCCCTTACTGTGCAGGTGGAAGGCGTCCCGGCTGACTGTATCCAATCGTGCATATTATCGTCAGGATTGACATCCTCTTCTTCGCGCGCTGCGCAGCCGACACATCCCCTTGCCTTCAAGCCCTTATCCTTGCAGGTCGGCTGCAGTATTAATTCCCATTCGCCGTTGGTGTGCACGTTTGCGTCTAACGCGATATCTTGTGATTCGGAGAAGTCACAGCCTTCGCATATCCTTTCCCTCAAACCGGCGTCGCTGCATGTCGATGTTCTGATTACTCCCCATGCGTTAAAATTATGCGCGTTTCCGTTTATTTCGATAATGTCATAATCTTTGTAAACGCCGCAGTAGCCGCAGGTTCTTTCTTCCTGCCCGGCTTCAGTGCAGGTTGGAGCCAGAATCTCTGTCCATTCTCCAAAGCCGCCGTGCGCTATCATCTCAATGTCATCGCTTTCTATAAAACCGCAGATAACACACGCTCTTTCTTCCATACCAGCTTCAATACAGGTTGGAGCTGTAACTTCTTCCCAATCTCCGAAATCAATATGATCTGTCATGTCAATTTCTTCGCTTTCTTCAAAACCGCAGACAGTACATTCTCTTTCCATTAATCCTGTTTCGGCGCAGGTTGCAGCTTTTGTTTCTACCCAATTCTTTGTCGTTCTCAACAAGTAATTGCATTTTTCTGACGATGGTACTGAGAGCGGCAAGCCGGACTATCATGGTTTCCTGTTTTGTTGCATTGCGCAGCTTTCCCTGCTCCTCTGCGGTGACTACCTCGTCTACTATGCGTTCCACATCAATTTCATTATAATTCATTTTAATTACCTCCAAGTAAATAGTAGTATTGTTTTCGCAGTCCCATTGCATGAATAACGACCAAACAATCACGATCAGTATCTTCTATCGCAATAATCTCAAGCGCATTTCCCAGATTATCAAAACCTGCTAATGATATACCACTTTTTCGAGGTTTTGAAAACTGCTAATCATGACACAAGTCTCGAGAACAAAGTTTCTGTCCAAGAACTTCACTTCATTTTTATTAAAAAATCATTTAATAAATCCCAATTCAATTTTTCTTTATAAAAGGTAAATAGCAATACGGCTTTTTGATTAAATAATTTATCTCTTTTTGCCTTTTCTATAAATTACCTATTACTATTTTCCGTTAGAAAAAACGCTATCATTTCTGATCTATCTTCTTCCTGACCAAGCGTTGAATAATTATTAAGAAAACCGGATAAATTCGGATTGTAAGCTATCGCAGTCCTGTCTTCGCCGCCTTGATACGCCAGTTCGCCGCCTCCTCCGACAACATTGCCAAGTCCTGAGCCCGTTCCGGCAACTACACCGGAACATATTTGTCTTTAAGCTTTGTTTGTGGTATACTTGATCTGTGGATGTTATCGTTGAGTTCAATCAGTCGGCTTTTCGGCATGGTGTCAGCAAAGAGGATATTCTTCATGCGCTTGAAACTAAAACATATGATGTTTCGATTGGGGAGCTTCCTGCGAAAAACCTTGTAGTTGGTTTTGACTGTTCCGGAAATCCTCTTGAACTTTTGTATAATCCGATTGATGATGACGGCATTTACGTATTTCATGCTATGAAATTGCGTGATAGCACTATTAAATTGATTGATTTTTAGGAGGAAAAAATGCCCAGAATGACCGAAGAAGAAGCGATTGCAGCAAGTGATTATTTTATTAATAATACGGTTACCCTTGGTCCAAACGGCAGCGGTTGGCTGAGCCAGCGTGAAATGCGGGCATGGGGTCTGGAAGAAAAAACAGTCAATTATATCTTGAAAATAGCTATGGCAGATCATAAACCTCCTGCCCAGATCATTAATGAACTGGTTAGTAAAGAAATGGCTACGGCTGTTTAATTCCCTCATCATTCCTCCCTTCCGCTCCTACGGTATTGCCGGTAATCTTGCCGCCGTTCATCACAAATTTGAATCCCTCACTATAAAATAACTCTGTAAAATGACACTTGTGTTTTAATATGAACTACTGTAGAATGATTAAAATGTCTGTAGAATTAAGAAAAAAAAGTAGTCGTTTTTATTTTATTTCTCTTTTAACAGAAAATACTGTTTGCTTTTATGTTATTAAGAGCCCCCCCCCCCACATATAAAAAAACTTTTAAAAATCAGACAATTATACAAAAAATTAATTTTTTCTCACGCTCCATGTATTACGGCGCGGGAGAATTATTATTTTAAAAATTTTTATTAACAAATCAAGGAGCAAAGTATGAACAAAAACGTGGGTCGAAACAAAAACGGAATTATTTCCATGTGTTTCGAATTTCTCTTACTGGCAGCGCTGGTTTTTGCGCTTTTTGGGTGCGGAGACGGAGGCAGCAGTAGTCCAACTGTTACCGGCGTAACCGTCAGCCCTTCAAGCGTAACAGTGCTAAAAGGAACAACTCAGCAATTTACTGCCGCAGTTGCGGGAAAAAACGGACCTTCCCAGAAGGTAAGATGGGATGTTACTGGCAATGCATCTAACATTAATTCATCCGGTCTTTTAACTGTAGCGGCGGACGAAACAGCAGGAACATTGACTGTTACGGCTTTTTCTGCCGCCGATTCCGGCAAATCAGGAACTGCCATAGTTACAGTGTTGTCACCTAATACGCCTTTATCGGGGACAGTAAGCATTACGGGAATTGCGAAAGTGGGCATACCACTTACCGCAAATATTTTAAATCTTGCAGGAACCGGAAATGTCAGCTATCAATGGAAAAGCTCGACCACGGCAGATTCGGCAGTTACTACAGATATATCAGGCGCGGTTAATCAAACATATACGCCTTCCCCATCTGACGCGGGAAAATTTTTAAGGGTTACCGTTACCAGAACCGGTTTTATCGGCAGCGTAACCAGCGCTTCTACAACAATAGTTTTATCGTCTGACGCGCCTACGCCGACTGTCACATCGGTAAGCGTTTCACCAAAAACTGCGGATGTCGCAAGAGGGGCGGAACAGCAATTCAGCGCCGTTGTAACAGGAACAAATAACCCCGACACAGCCGTAATCTGGAGTTTAACCGGAAATATTTCACAAAACACCACACTGACGCAGGCAGGGCTTTTAACAGTAGCGGCGGGAGAAACATCGTCTGCTTTAACGGTAAAAGCCGTTTCCGTTGCAGATAACACAAAATCTGACACTGCGGCAGTCACTGTTCCAATACCTGTTATTACAAGCGTAAATATTACTCCCCCTTCTCCAACTGTGAGCAAAGGCGGATTTATGCAGTTTTATGTTACCATTGTTGGAGCGAATAATCCTTCACAGTCTGTAACATGGACTGTTACAAGCGAAATAGCGGGAACAACCATAACCGACGGACTTTTAACGGTAGCATCAGGAGAGACAGCCGAAACATTAAAGGTTCGCGCAACATCAACTGTAGATACATCCAAATTTGGCGAAGCGACTGTCACAATTCAGTCACCGCCCGCGCCGGTTGTTTCAAGCGTAATTGTAAATCCTTTAAACCCAAGCGTAGTAAAAGGCGCAACTCAGCAGTTTAGCGCGATTGTAAACGGAAGTAATAACCCGGCGCAATCGGTAACATGGACTGTTACAGGCGGAGGAGCCGGAACATTTATTTCAAATTCCGGCGTTTTAACGGTAGCTGCAGCTGAAACCGCAACGTCTTTAACAATAAGAGCCGCATCCACAGAAGACAATACTAAATCAGGCGTCACAACTGCATATCTAATCGATGCACAAAACGCTCCTACTGTCACTTCTGTAACAATCAATCCGCTGAATCCGCCAATCATATATATAGGTTCGCCGATAAAGTTTACCGCGGCAGTAACCGGAACCAATAATCCTCCTCTGTCTGTAAACTGGTCGTTGGAAGGCTCCGCCGCAGGATCTGTTATCGGCTCTGACGGAACGCTGACTGTAGCGCATAACGAAGAAACTGATAAAATTTTAACAATTAAAGCTGTATCAACCGCGGATTCTTCAAAGAGCAGCGCATTAACAGTCACCGTAAAACGCAGCGCGCTGACAGGCAGCGTGTTAATCATCGGCGCCCCGCAGGAAAACAGCACATTAACCGCGAATATCTCTAACCTTTGGGGAGCGGGACCTGTCAGTTATCAGTGGAAACGCGCAGGAGAAATTATTTCGGGAGCTGTCAGCGCGTCATATATGCCCGTAACGGCGGATATCGGCAAGACTCTTTCAGTAACCGTTACGCGAACAGGGAACACCGGAAGCATAACAAGCTCTGAAACAGCCGCGGTAACAGCGGCGCCTGCAAATACAGGCACGGTGAACGGCTCTGTTACAATTAATGACGGCATCAGCGATGTAACAGTAAGTTTTGAACAATCAGGCATAATATCTCTGCCTAAGAACGGCAGCATAACTGTAACCGTAGATGGTTCTTATCAGGCTTACAGATGGTATGTTGACGGCTTGGAACTAATTGGTGAAAACGGCAAAAGCCTTTATTTAGACGGTTCGGGCTACAGCGCCGGCGTCTATCGTATTCTTTTGCTGGCTTATAAAAACAGTATTCCGTATTCTCAGGAAATACGGTTTTCAGTTAATTAATCAGGAGGCAGATAATGAAAACAACATTTAAATTGCTGCAAAAAACAGGAAAAATTCTTGCCTTTGGCATTTTCCTGACTTTAATAATCACAGGCTGTACGAACGAAATTTTTGAGCATGGAAATTTTTCAGGCGATAACGTTATCGTTTCGGTAGAAACAGCCGGAAGAACAATCCGTCCGGGCAGCGTGACGGCGGCATCCGCGTTTGAGCGGATAGAAATTGAATTTAACAAGGGTACGGCGGTAAAATTTTTATCTCTCGTTAAACCAAACACAACAGGAAGCATCACTGTAGAAGAAGGAACATGGAGCATTAACGCCATTGGTTACCTGTCGATCGAAGGCAGGGAATACGAAGCCGCCAGAGGAAGCTCAACTGTTACGGTAGAAAAGAGCGGCGTTAAAAATGTCGGCATCGAACTGCGCACAGGAATTTTTAACGAAGCGCCCGGCGTGTTTAAATACAGCATCAGCTATCCTTCCAACGTTACTGAAGCCGTTCTTGATATTGCTCCGTTAAGCGATCTTCACGGGATAGAAAATACCAATACCGGAAAAAAAGTTAATCTTAAAAGCGAAGCAAACGGCTTTTTTGATCTGCTGCCCGGCTATTATATTTTAAACCTGACAGCTAAATACGATAATATGATGGCAATCTGGAATGAACTTGTGCATATTTATTCCGGGCAGGAAACTGCGGCAAATCATACTATTACATTAGGTGATTTTAAGGGCACTATCCAATTATCGGGCGCTGTGCAGGGCGGAGAATTAAACGGCGAACATATTGTTTCGGCTGTACTAACAGCCTACTCTGACGCAAACTGCCTTAACCGTATAGCGGGCTTTGATATCCCGGTCTTTACCAAAATGGGAGCTGCTCCTTACTATTACACAGGTTCATGGGCAATAAGCGTACCGTCATCATACGCCGGAAAAGACATTTATTTTACTGTCGATGAAACACGCAACGGTCCTGCCGGTTTAAAAACCTATATATGGAAAGAAACTATAAAAGTATCTGAAACCCAGAATACAGGAATAACGCTTGATGCGTCTTATGTATGGAAGTTATGGACAGACAGCGGCAATAACAGCGAAGTAAACTTTTCGATCGCCGCGGACGGAGTTCTTACCGTATCAAATACTGTAACAAATACAAACACATGGGATGACTGGAAGCAAAATGTGCACATTAATTTTCCGGCGGAAGACCATATCAAATACATGTATGAATTTGAAGCATGGACGCAAAGCGGATTACGCAAAATGGAAGTTCAATACATCCAGATTCCGGCGACAGAAACATATCTTACTAAATCTTTTGATTTAAGCGCAACGCGAAATACTTTTGAGATTATCTCCACCGTTAAATTCACTCAAGATACTTCCCCTCTTTTAATTTTCCGGGTTGGCAGCACAAAACTTGAAACTGTTTACATAAAACTCAAAAGAATTATACCTTCAAACGAATATATGCCGCCTGAATCGACAGGTACGTATACGCGTTTTCACGCGCAAGCGGTTACACAAAGTGAAGTAACAAATTACGGCGTTGCTCCCGGCATCGTTTTTCGCATTGACTTAACAGGTTTACCGTCGGGAATAAGCGGCTTACAAATCTATGATACAAATACCGACAACTGTTTTGAAGTATATAATTCAAATCTAGGCTACATGGATAATTACATTTTTATATACCCGTATGTCGATCCCGGAAAAGAATATACTTTCCGCCTGCAATGGCAGGGTATTAGTATGGTTAATCTTTACTCAGAACCTGTTACCGCACTAACAGGCCGCGGTGAATTCGGATTTAAAAACAGTTCGCAACTGTCATTGGTAAAAAACGGCAATAAAATCGGGTACAATGCGTCTCCTGTTATCTTGAATTTCGATGATAAAAATGTCGCAGTAAATGGCAGAATCAGATATTGCGTAGTAACAGGCACAACATGGGACCTTCCTGACGCGGAGTGGCAATTTAACGTGAATATAGACGCGCCTGCTGATATCGATCTTATTGATATAGCCGTTAAACACAATTGGTATACCAATCTAACTCAAATTATGGGGAAAACCTGTTTTGTTTATTCAAATTATTATTTCAATTACGATGATGCGGATATTTATCCCGACAGCGATAACTACTATTATCCAAGCGGCTCATTCGCATCTAAAGGTTATAATTCAATACCATTTACGTATCCCAATAAAATACCCGGCGCGCTCATCGCTGAAACATTCACAGAGGGAGTAAGGCTCATCGTTGATATAACAAAAATCCCAAAAACAAGAGAAGGCTATTGGTATTGGGATTTTGATGAGGAAGTATATGTTCCTGCAAGCGGTACACAAAGCATGCAATTCCATACATCAGACTGGACAGGCGGCAGATTATATTTTAGCCACGGTGAATGGACTGAAGGTTGGGGAAGATTCTACGAGCGTGACAAGCTGGAAATTGTATATCCATTTGTAGAAACCGGAAAAACCTACACCTTCCAGGTTGATTTCGGCGGTACCGGAACAATCGGCGAAGCTGTAATAACAGCGTCAAGCGGTCTTGGAGAGCTTAAAGGATCAAACTGGAGCAATGTTGGTTTACTTTATGATAATAGAACAACGACTATGTCTGTTTCCCAAACGCCTGCGGCTCCCGTAATAAGCTCAAGTCCGCTTATAACAGAAAAATACTGGCAATGGCAGTTTAACAGGGGAATTAACTGGAACGATTCCGTATGGGTCGGCGTTTATAACAAAAATACGCCTTTCTCATCTGTCAAGTTCGATCATACTTTCACTCCAAAACTTACATTTGGCGTGGAGACAGCATCCCTTTCAGGACAATCTGTAAATATCATGCAGCTATACAATGTTGTTTACGACGGATTTACTTTTGAATCGGAAGTCGGTACGCGCTCTCCGTCATTTATATTCCCGAAATATGATTACAAAGTAGGTATTGGAAATTCCTGGATCGAAACTGCGTTTGATGCGAATAGCAATATGTATTTAGGTTATTACAATTCAATTAACAGTATTAGTGGTTATTTCTATGCAAGCGTAGGTTCACCGTATTATCAAAAATCCATTAGCTACCAATGGTATATAAATGGAACGCTATTAACAAATGAATCTGATTCCTATATCTACAATTTATCAAGTATTGCGCCGGGTATAGTTAAATCCGGGATGAATTACGGGCTTGTAATAGTCACCGTGGATGGCGCGCAGTTCGCTAAAGAATTCGCGTTCCGTGTGAACGAATAAGGAGTTAAATATGAGACTTATAAATAAAATTATTATTTTAACTGCGCTTGTTTTATTTTTCGCAGGCTGCGATATGATAGGGCATGAAACTGTCATCTTCAAAGACGGCGAAAATATGTCGCAGTTAAATGTAAGAATCGGCGGAAACGCAAGAACATTGCTTCCGAATGACCAATTCAGCAAATATGTTCTAAACGCAAAACCCGGTACGGGTAATGCGGCGTCAGCGCCTTCGGATGTTGTAATAACAGACAGCAATGAGGGCAGTATAATCCTGTCTTACGGAGACTGGCTTATAAAAGTTACCGCGATGGTAACAGTAGGCGGCGTTGATTATCCTGCGGCGAGCGCTTCTGTTTCTGTTACTGTGGAAAGCGCCAATGAATGGGTAGATGTTCTTCTTTACGCTCCCGACAGCGCGGGACAGGGAACTTTTAACTATTCGGTAAGGTCTCCCAATAAAAGCAACACCATTACGCTTTCAACTTTAGGAGGAACGCCTTCAATTGTATTTACAGAAACGTCGGCTCAGGATTTGACAGGAAGCGAATTTATCTCAAGCGGTATTTATTTCCTAACCGTTAAGGCAGATAACGTTATTCGCAATGAAATCGTACACATCTACAATAGGATGACAACAGAAGCCGATTATGTTTTTACAACGCTTGATTTCGGCGCTTCATCTTTAAAAATCGGCGGAACGATTAAAATCCTTATAAACGGCGTGCAGCCGTCCGCGGCGAACGGACCTTCCCTTAGAATACTCTTTACAAGCGGAGACGGCAACGATAGTGAATATGTGCCTGTTACTTATACGGGAACTAATGGAAACGCGGCGTGGGAAATTACTACAGATAACTTATTCGGCATGAGTAAACTTTATTTCCGGCTATATTTCGCAGAATCAAAAGAAATAATTATACCGGTTCCTGTTCAAAATAAAACGGACATTCATTTAGGCGACTTTAATTTTGAATACGAGACAACAGCGCTTGCGCCTAACACATGGGTTGACGGTTATCTCTCAAGCCTCTCTCAATACGGCTGGTATTCAATAAATGTTACAGCGGGGCAGACATACTACCTTTGGTGGAATGATCGGCTTGAAGGCGACGGCACCAAAACAACAAACATCGGTATCATGCCTTTCTATGAAGATTTTACCGTAATTAACATTGCCGATACTGATAACGGATGGAATATTCCCGCCGCTTTTACCGCGGTGAAAACAGGCAGGGTATACATTGTAGCGGCGCCTTATGAAGAAAACTTTAACGGCACTTTCGCTCTTGCCTACAGCACAAACAAAAACTGGCATAATAACAAATTCGATTCAACCAAAGCTGTTCTTCTTACGGCTAACACATGGAAGAACGGAAACATTACCGAAAACGGCGCTCTTGATATATATTCAATTAACGTTACTCAAGGTCAAAAATACTATCTCTGGTGGAGTGACGGCGGTTCTGGCAGCATTGTTGATACATTGGATATTATTGTCATCCCCCGCAAAGAAAATTTAACAGTAGTTGAATTGCTTGATTACTGGGATGAATATCACGAGAATGACAGCGCATGGAATTATCCCGTATCATTCACGGCGGATTTCACAGGAAAGGTTTATCTGGGAATAAGAGCGTATGACAAAGACGGCATAGGCACATATAGCATTGTATACAATACAACCGGCGGTGAAAGACCTGAATATGTCTCTGCCTTGATTACGCCGATAGAAACCGGCGCATGGATTAACGGCAGTATAAATACGCCGCACGCTGTAAACTGGTATTCGCTTAATGTTACATACGGATCAAAATACTTATTCTGGACTAACGACGCCGCAGCCGGAGATGGTACAAAAAATGTTGACATGGTAGTAGAACTCTATAATGAAAACGGTTATGAGCTTGGATATTTCGATGATTACTACGATTCGCCATATATTTGTGATCCTTATTACCCCTTCAGTTTGCTTTACATTAAAGTGAGATCTTATACCAGCGGCAATACAGGTACTTATGCGATTAAATGCGAAAAAGCCCCGGAAGAAAAAATCAGCATAATCGGCAATACCCTGGTGCATGAATATCCGTCAATAACAACGAATGAAGGGGAAGGCAATATTCAAGGCTACTGGAATGGTTATACCTCTATAAAGGTGCCTTATGGCTTTACAGGATACAGCGAAGGCGCTGTAAGATATATGTTCCCGTATGAGGCGAATGATTACCACTATGTTGTATTGGAATATGAAACTGCAGGCAGCTTGCCTGTTATCCTGAAACAAGGTGGAACAACTACAGACTTCCTACCCATTGAAACAAATGGAACTGCCGGCGGCAATCAATATCCAAATCTGAATGAGACAGGATCTTTTAAATTTATAATATACGGATTAGAAGATTCCAGAAGAGGCATTGGCTTACAGGCAAATACTTACGGCAGCGATATCCCGGATGGCGCGATTAGAATTACAAAAGCCACATTTACCAAGGGAACACTTTACAATGTAACATTTGTTGATTTGGAACACGATCAATATTGCGATCCAAAAACAATCCTGAGCGGCACCGCAATAGGCGAGCTGCCCAGATTGACTTATACCGGATATACATTCATCGGCTGGAAACTTGATTCAACGCAGGTAACAAGCTCGACAATTGTCAACGGTAACATATCACTCACCGCGGTTTGGGAGGAGGGGATAATTGACCTCAGCCAGACAATTGCGGTTGATATAAGCGCGATTACTAATTCAAATATCGGCAGCGCACTAGCAAGCGCTCAGAGCGCGTCATATTCCGACGGTACGGCTTCATTCACAACTAATAATAATGATCAGGCTATAGTTATTCCTCTTACGGAAGAGCAGATTGAAACATTGGAAAAAGTATTTGCTTATGGCGGTTATACAGTAAAGATTGTTTTAAGACAAATAGCATCAACGACGGATGCGCAGATAAGGTATAATTTTAAACATCCAACAGAGGCAACGTGGAACGGTTTTGATGTTGGTGGCGATTTTACTAAGGACCTTTCTTCAAGTCTGAAAGATATTACATCGCCGCAGCTGTCAAAAACAAACAACTTCAAAGCGGACTCAGGCTATCTTGATTTAATTATGATTCAATCAAGAAATACCGGAGCAAATACAGTAATGTTTACATTCACAGGAATTGACATTTTAATTGAAGCTGAATAAAACCGGTAAGGCAATCAACGCTTAAAAGCGTTAAAAAAAGCGGAGGCATAAAAGCCTTCGCTTTTTTTATATTTTATTGTCTTTTTTCAATTGACAAAATGTTCAGGTCTACGCCTTGTAACAATCCTTTAACTATGTTAAATTAAACCCGTTAGGAGAGATGACCGAGCGGCCGAAGGTGTACGATTGGAAGTCGTATGTACCCGGAAGGGTACCGAGGGTTCAAATCCCTCTCTCTCCGTAATAAAAAGGAGACAATTATGGAAGAACAGGTAAAATCTGCTTTGGAAAATGTACGTCCCTCTTTGCAGGCTGACGGCGGCGACGTTGAATTTGTTTCTGTAGACGCTGACGGCGTTGTAAAAGTCAGACTTACAGGAGCCTGCGGTCATTGCCCGATGTCGCAAATGACTCTTAAAATGGGAATCGAAAATTATCTTAAAAAGGAAATACCCCAGGTAAAAGAAGTTGTCGGCATTTAAGCAGAGCAGCCTGCTTCAAGGAAGCTTGCTTCCAATTTGCCGCCGTGACATGGATGAACGCGGATGGCAAGAATGCGACTTTATTTTTGTTTCAGGCGACGCTTATGCCGATCATCCTTCTTTCGCGGCAGCGCTTATCTGCCGTGTCCTTGAAAGCGCGGGATTCCGCGTTGGAATAATACCTCAGCCGGACTGGAAAAATCACACATCTTACACCGCTCTTGGAAAGCCGCGCCTTGGCTTTCTTGCCGGAGCGGGCTGCATGGATTCCATGGTTGCGCATTACACCGCCGCAAAACGCAGGCGTTCGGATGACGCGTACTCTCCCGGCGGAAAAAGCGGAATGCGCCCAGATCGCGCAACTCTTGTTTATGTCGAAGGCATTAGACGCGCATATAAAAATATTACGGTAATAATCGGCGGGATAGAAGCCAGCCTTCGCAGATTCGCCCATTACGATTACTGGTCGGATACTGTCCGCCGCTCGATACTTTTAGATTCTAAAGCTGATATTCTAGTTTACGGAATGGGTGAAAAACCGCTTTTGCAGATTGCGAACAGATTAGCGGCGGGTGAAGATGTTGGAAATATTTGCGACGTGCGGGGAACTTGCGTGCGCGTTCACGGGAAAGAAAATATTAATAAATGGAAAGATGTTATTTTTTTACCGGGTTACGAAACTATAAAAGAAAAAGATAATGCTTCGCTTCGCGCGTACGCGGATCACTTTATGACGCAGAAAAAAAACGCGGACCCCCTGAGCGCGAAACCGTTAGCCGAAGAAAATGACGGAGAACGTTTTGTTATTCAAAATCCGCCTGCCCTGCCGCTTTCTTCGCAAGAGCTGGATAGAATTTACGAACTGCCGTTCACGCGAAAAGCGCATCCTGTTTATGATGAAGCAGGCGGCATTAATGCGCTTAAAGAGGTGTCTTTTTCGCTTGTATCAAGCCGCGGCTGTTTTGGCGGCTGCTCTTTTTGCGCGATTACAAATCATCAGGGACGCGCGGTTACGGGAAGAAGCAGGGAAAGTTTAACGCGTGAGGCGAAAAGATTGATACACAAAGATAAAGAGAATAACCGCGGAGTTCACGGAAGGAAGCATAAAAATAAAAGAGAGAGTGATTTTAAAGGTTATATTCATGATGTTGGAGGACCGACGGCGAATTTTTTCAGACCGGGATGCGAAAAACAAAAACAAGGCGGTTTTTGCGCTGAGCGGGAATGTTTGTATCCGGCTCCGTGCCCGAAGTTAAAAGCGGATCACAGCGAATATTTAAAAACGCTTAAAGTTCTGCGCGAAATACCCGGCATAAAAAAAGTTTTTATACGTTCCGGCGTGCGCTTTGACTACATTCAGCATGATAAAAAACACGGAAGCGAATTTTTAGAAACTTTATGCAAGCATCACGTAAGCGGTCAATTAAAAGTTGCCCCGGAACATATTTCAGAAAACGTTCTTGATGCGATGGGAAAAACCGGTTCTGCCTGTTACGAAAGGTTTAGGAATGATTTTACGGCAGTTAATAAAAAACTTAGATTAAAACAGTATCTGCTGCCGTATTTTATAAGCGCTCACCCCGGCGCAGGAATGAAAGAAGCGGAAGAACTTGCAAAATATTTAAAAAAAACGGGTTTTGCGCCGGAACAGACTCAGGAGTTTTATCCCACCCCCGGAACAATGTCAACGGTGATGTACTATACCGGTCTTGATCCGCGCGCCATGAAGCCAATTTTTACGGTAAAAGGCGCTAAAGAGCGGCGCAAACAAAAAGAATTAATTACAGGAATATAGCCCTAATTATAATTTTATGCTATTTTATACTATATGAACCGCAGGCGATTTAATTTTATAGCGGCGCTTCTCTTTGCAGTGTCTTTCCAGCTGAATGCGCAAAATGTAACTCATTTACCTGCGGCGCAAAATGCGGCGCAGTTTCCCGCGCAAAGTGCAACACAGTTTCCCGCGCAAAAAATTATTACGCTGAAATCCGCTCCGCATAATCTTGACGTATACTTTAACGGCGAATTATTAAAACCTGTCTCTTACGGAAACGGCTTGCGAAATTACAGGCTTTCAGGCGACGGAACCCTGCAATTCAGCGCCGCGGGGTACAGACCGCAGATTATTCACAGTGAATCGCTTCCTGACGCAAAGGGCATTGTCGGAATAAAACTGGAAAACACAGGCAGCGTCATGCAGTTAAGGGGAGAATATAAAACAGGCGCGCAGCCAAAGAGCGTATATTTTTCGCCTGACGGAAAAAGGCTTTTTGTTCCTCTGCTTAACCAGCACGGAATCGATGTGTTTTATCAGAAAAAAGGTTATTTAATTTACGAGAAACGGCTCACAGTTCCAAACAGCAAAGCTATCGGGTTTGTAGAAGCGTTATGTGACGCGAAACGCCGCGAACTGTGGGTTTCCAATATGCTGGAAAACAAAGTTCACATTTACGATCTTGATACCCTTGAGTATAAACTGTCAATAAACACAGGAGGCGTGTATCCCAAAGTAATTGTTCAAAGCCCTGATTCAAAATTGACGATAGCTTCAAACTGGGACAGCATGGATTTGAGCGTTTTTGATTCTGACTCCAAAAGACTTCTGCGCCGTATTCCTGTCACAGGAACGCCGAGAGGCATGGCGTTTTCACCTGACAGCTCTCTTCTATATGTCGCAATCTACGATGAACCGCTGATTGTTGTTGTAAATTTGGAGCAGAACAGAATTGTATCGCGCTTCAGATTGTATCCCGGAGCAGGAGCGGCGCGTCATGTAATTTACAATGACGGAAAACTCTATGTATCGGATATGCTCAGAGGGACGGTAAATATTTTAAACGCGTCAACAGGAGCGCTTTTACATTCCAAACGAGTCGGAATGAATATCAACACCATTGTGCTTTCTCCCTGCGGGCGCTATGTTTTTGCCTCCAGCCGCGGAACAAATCACCCGGAAGACTACACTCTGCCGGGACCTGATTTCGGCGCGGTATACATGCTGGACGCCAGAGATTTAACGCTAAGAGAAAAAATTTGGGGACGCAATCAACCTACAGGTCTTGCCGTATCCCCTGACGGAAAGTATATGGTCTTTACAGATTTTCTGGATGCGAATCTGGAATGGTACTCGCTGTTTTAAAATGTTCCTTCCAGACTTTCTCAATCCCTGACAGTGACTCCTCGCGATTTATCTGATTCTTTAAATAATTTCCCCACTTTAAATTATCGCAGAAAAATCCGAAAAACCGTTTTGCTCTTGAAATATGAAAATCCGGCGGTTGGTGTATAGATAACAATTCTAAAAATCTTATACCTATCTCCTCAAGCGCAGGCGGCGCGCGCCCCGCAAAAACATTTGGAGGAACCCGCTTGCGAGCCCCTTTCAGGGTCTCTACAGCGGAGTATTCCAAAAATTGTTTTTGCAGGTCGTGCTCTGCCTGTGCTTGAGGACTTGGTAAACAGGTGTTGGAATTATCTTCTTTCTCAATCTCCCGCGCTTGCGCGAAAATCCAGGGCATCTGCACCGCCGCTCTGCCGACCATCACTGCGTCGCAGTTTCCTTGCGCCCGGCGGATAAAATCCTGTGCGCTGGAAATATCGCCGTTTCCGGCTACGGGGATTTTTAACTCGTTTTTCAGTCTGGCGACATATTCCCATTTGGCAAGGCGTTTGAACTTTTCGCTGACCAGCCGGGGGTGAAGAGTTATAAGTTCTACCCCTTCTTGTTCGAGGCGGCGGCAAAAGCGTACCAGGTATTCAAAATCGTCTTTAAAGCCGATGCGCAGTTTGACGCTCAGACGGCGTTTAACCTGTGGTCTTAGTTTTGAAATAAGCTCTCCTGAGCGGTCTATCGATGCCATCCAGGCGGCTCCGGCGCCGGTTTTGCGGATTAAGGGGGCGCTGCAGCCCATATTCAAGTCGATTCCGGCGCATTCAAAACTGTCCAAATAGGCTGCGGCTTTGGCTAAAGCGTCAGAATCGGCTCCAACAAGTTGAAAAACGCACTTTTGGGGGTTTGGGAGGGTATCAATATACCATTTTTCGTAAGGTCCTCCCGAAAAAAGAGCATTTGCGCTGATCATTTCGGTAAAATAGGCGTCACAGCCGCCAAATTCTTCTATTAACTCTCTAAGCGCCCTATGGCTCAATTCCGCCATTGGCGCCAGATAAAAGGGCTTGTTTTTAAAAAATCGATTATGCATACTTGACTATTTTACAATTATAGCATATATTTTTATAAAGAGGAGCGAACAGAAT
>Ga0209755_10004083_pt1 | contig 17594 bp, 15 predicted proteins | sample TergutCo191P1_FD_187301 | JGI IMG/M metagenome (GOLD analysis project Ga0209755, IMG submission 187301) | Cornitermes sp. P1 segment gut microbial communities from Petit-Saut dam, French Guiana - Co191P1 (SPAdes) (version 2) | ecosystem: Host-associated > Arthropoda: Insects > Digestive system...
CTCGATCTCTTGCTGTACATGATCCGCAAGAACGAAGTAAATATATACGATATCCCAATCGCTCAAATAACGGAGCAGTATATCGAATATCTGCGCGACGCCGAAACAATGGATTTGGAAGCGCTGACGGAATTTCACGCTATGGCGGCGACATTGCTTTATATCAAAAGCAGAACTCTGCTTCCTGTAGAAATGGAAGAAGATTACGCGGAAGATCCAAGAGCGGAATTAGTTGATCGCCTGATCGAATATCAAAAATATAAAAAACTTTCGGAACTCATGGAAGAAAAAGAAAAGGAAAATGAGTGGCTCATCGAAAGAAAAAGGCTTCAGCATAATTTACCGTTTACAGAAGACGATATGTGGGAAAGAGTTGATATCTGGGATCTTATGAAAACTTTTTCGAAGCTTACCGTTAATTTAAGCGCTGAACGAATTATCGATCTTTTTGAAGAAGTTTCCGTAAATGAAAAAACAACTCTTCTTGCCGAATTTCTGGAAAATAAAGGCGAATGCAGATTCACAGAATTAATTACCCGCGCAGGCGCGCTTGATATTGTCTGCGCGTTCCTCGCGGTTTTAGAAGCCGCAAAATTACGCCTTATCGTCCTCTTACAAAACAGAATGTTTGGTGATATACTCATAAGACCAAGTTCTTAGGGAGTATTTGTGACAGAGGGGATAGAAAAAGAAACGGCTCTTGTCGAAGCGATTTTGCTTCTGGAAGGGGAGGCGATTGACGAAGGAACGATTGCGCGCATCGGCGGAATATCAAAAGAAACGGTAATTTCCGCGCTTGAAAATTTAAGAGAGCGTTATGCAGCCGATGATTGCGGCATTGAACTTACCGCAATGGGCGGCGGTATAATGATTTACGCTAAACGTGAACACTGGCAAAATCAAAATCTTAGAGAAAGATACGGTAAAAAAACAGAGGGAAAGATCTCGCGCGCCGCGATGGAAACACTCGCGATTGTGGCGTATCAGCAGCCCGTAACGCGCGTAGAAATCGAAAAAATACGCGGCGTATCGGCAGACAATATGATTAGGCTTCTTCTCGAAAAAAATCTTGTCCGCGAGGCCGGAAAAAAAGATATTCCCGGACGTCCTGTTATGTACGGAACAACAAAAGAATTTTTAAAACTTTTTCATTTAAATTCAATTGCGGATCTTCCAAAATTAAACGAAAGCGATATAGAAAAATTCGAGCTTGAAGGGGAAAAATATTAGGTTACAGGTTTATCTTTCTCATGCCGGTATTGCTTCAAGGCGCGCGGCGGAAGATATTATCACGCAGGGGAGAGTATCTGTTAACGGAACTACAATAACCGTTCAGGGCACAAAGGTTGAAGAGACCGACGTTGTTCTTCTTGACGGAAAACCTGTTCACATAGAAAGCCGCCTTCTTTACTTTGCGTTAAATAAACCTCCGGGATATATTTGCAGTTCGAGTGATCCTCAAGGACGCCCTCTTGCGTTGAGTCTCCTTCCCGAATCAAAAGAAAGACTGTACAATGTGGGGAGGCTTGATTTCCTCTCCTGCGGGTTAATTTTCTTTACCAACGACGGAAATTTCGCGAACCGGCTAGGTCATCCGGCATCCGGTTTAGAAAAAGAATATGTCGTAGAAGCGACCGGTATCATCAGCGATGAAGTAGTTGACGCGTTTAATTCAGGGCTGACAATCGAAGGTGAATTTTATCAGGCTAAACAGGTAAAAAAAACCGGACGCAAAAGCCTTAACATAATTCTTGTTGAAGGCAAGAACCGTGAAATTAGAAGGGTATTCTCGCATTTTCATCTGCATCCTGCGCTTCTGCAAAGAGTAAGAATTGGCAATATAATGTTAGGAAATTTGAAAGAAGGAGAATCAAGACCTCTGACAGAAAAAGAAATAAAAGGGTTAATATCATGGTAATCGCAATTGACGGACCTGCGGGATCGGGAAAAAGCACTATCGCTAAATTACTTGCGGAAAAGAAAAATTACACCTATATCAATTCAGGCAGATTGTACAGAGCGATAACTCTTGCCTGTCTGCGAGCGAAAATCGATTTACAAAACAGCGAAAAAGTGATTGAGATTGCGAAGAATCTCAATATTTCGTACGAAAAAGATCAGGTTTTTATCAGCGGAGAAGATGTAACGCCGCTGCTTCATACCGATGAAATTGACAAATTCTCGTCTCCGCTTTCCGCGATAGTGCCTGTCAGGCATATTGTAAACGATATGATAAGAAAACTCGCTCAGGGTATGGACATTGTTGTTGAAGGAAGGGATATGACAACCGTGGTTTTTCCCGATTCAAAGTACCGTTTCTATCTTGACGCTTCTGCGGATTCAAGAGCGAAAAGGCGCTTTGATCAAGGGGTATCAAATTTAAGTCTTAAAGAGATAAAAACCGCCATTTTACAGCGCGATGAGATTGACAAAAATAAAGCGGAAGGTAGTTTAAAAATAGCTGACGGAGTTCATTATTTGGATACATCGGACTTGACCATTATTGAAGTTTATGACAAATTAATAGAGAAGATAGATTAACATTTGAGGGAAGAAAAAATGGCAGAAGAAAAGGACGTGGCTCCGGACACTAGTCCGGGAAAAGACGGAGAAAACATTCAAACACAGTTGCAGGAAGAATACCTGAAATCTCTGGGTCAGCTCGAAGAAGGGCAGCTCATTGACGGCAATGTAGTACTGGTTACATCGGACCAGGTATTAATCGATGTTGGCTTAAAATCGGAAGGAAAGATTCCGATTTCTGAATTTACGGAAATTCCGAAAGTCGGAGATACTGTCTCTGTTATCCTTGTCGCAAAGGAAAACAAATACGGTGAAGTTATCGTTTCCAAACAAAAAGCGGACGCGAAACTTTTCTGGAAAAATTTACGGCAGGCATTTACCGATAAACGCGCAATCGACGGAAAAGTCGATAAACTTGTTAAGGGCGGTTTTGAAGTAGTCCTCGGAGCCGACGCGCGCGCGTTTCTTCCAGTCAGTCAGGCTGATGTGCAAAAACTTGAAAAGCCTGAAAAATTATTAAATCAAAAAATCAGAGTATACGTTGAACGTCTCTACTCGGACGGAAAAATAAATATCGTTGTAAACAGACGCAAGTGCATGGAAGAAGAGCTTGAAACCAAGCGGCATGATTTCTTCGAGAATACCCCTATCGGCACCGACGTAACAGGCATTGTAAAAAGTTTCACGTCGTTCGGCGCGTTTATCGATCTCGGTGGTTTTGACGGGCTTCTTCACATTAACGATATGAGCTGGGGGCATGTTACCCGTCCAAAAGACTTTGTAAAAAAAGGTCAGGAAATCCGCCTGAAAGTAATTCGTATCGACAGACAGGAAAAAAGAATCAATCTTTCCCTAAAACATTATACCGATGATCCCTGGGTTCATTTTGAAGAAAAGTATCATGTGAACGATATCGTAAAGGGCAAAGTAACAAAGCTTACCGAGTTTGGCGCGTTTATCGAACTGGAAGAAGGCATCGAAGGGCTTGCGCACATATCCGAATTTTCATGGTTAAAGAAAGTTCAAAAACCTCAGGATCTTTTAAAATCAGGCGACGCTGTAGACTGCATGATCTTAGGTTACGATCTTCAGGCGGGCAGGGTATCTCTCGGGCTTAAACAGGTTCAGGAAAATCCGTGGGACACCATTGTTGAAAAATATCCGGTCGGAACAAGGATCAAAAGAAAAGTCGTTAAAGTTACCAATGTTGGCGCGTTTATCGAATTAGGCGACGGTGTTGACGGTTTCCTTCACGGCGACGATATTTCATGGACGCGAAAGTCGAAGAACTTCGGTTTGTCTGTTGGGCAGGAAGTTGAAGTAGCGGTAATCGCGGTTGACGCTGAAAACCGCAATGTTAAACTTGGAATCAAACAGTTATCCGAAGATCCGTGGAAAGAATTCTGCGAAAATTACAAGAGCGGATCTCCTGTTGAAGGAGAGGTTGCCTCAGTAACGGATTTCGGTGTGTTCTTGCGCGTTCCCGGCGGTATCGAAGGGCTTATTCACAAAACAAATCTTGTTGAAAACCGCGAAGAGGATCCGGACGAAGCGCTTAAGAAATACAAACCCGGCGATAAATTAAAAGCAATCGTTTTGGAAATCCAGCAGGACAAGCAGAAGGTCGCTTTCTCTCTCCGCGATTACCAAAAGAAGGTGCAGCGTGACGATTTATCCCGTTATATGGCAAAAGAAGAATCCTCGGATTCCACATATACCTTAGGCGCTGTTTTAAAATCGAAAAACGACGGAGCGGAAGAAGCAAATTCTTCCAATGCCGGATGATTTATCCGCTTGTAAACGCGGGGTAGACGGCAATGCTGTCAAAGATTGATGTAAATAAGTTCCACACTCTGATAGAGATAAATGCGTCTTTGAATTCGGATTATACTAATGTAAATGCTCTTTTGTCTCAAATTATGGAGTCTGCGACTCGTCTTTCTGATGCCGATGCCTCAAGCCTTTTATTAATGGAAAAAGAAAAAAACGAACTATACTTTGAAGTAGCGCTTGGGGCAAAAGGATCGGAAGTTAAAAAATACACCGTAAAACTCGGTGAAGGCATCGCAGGCTGGGTTGCCTTAAATAACAAATCCCTCATCGTAAATGACGCCGCGAATGATAAACGCCATTTAAGCAATATCGGAGAAGAAATCAATTTTCCCTGTAAAACAATAATGGCTGTTCCTATGCGCGTTAAAGGCGAATGTATCGGCGTTCTTGAAGTAATTAACAAAAAAGAAGGCGGTCTCTTTTCGCAGGAAGACGTTGAGTGGCTTGAGATTTTCGCTAATCAGGCGGCTTTAGCTTTCATAAACACTAAAAATATCGAAGACGCGCAAACCGAGATAAACAAGCTGCGGGCAGAAATAACAAACGAGCAGTATCATACGATAATTACAAAAAGCCCTGTAATCCTTGAAAAACTTGAAATAATTGACAGGGTAGCGGAAACCGATTCGTCAGTTTTGCTTTTAGGAGAGAGCGGGGTAGGCAAAGAACTTTTCGCGGAGCAGATACACCTTAGATCAAAAAGACGCAATTGCCCATTCGTAAGGGTTAATTGCGCCGCAATCCCGGAGAACCTGCTCGAAAGCGAACTTTTCGGTCATGTGAAAGGCGCTTTTACAAACGCGGTTTCTTCAAGGCAGGGACGCTTCGAGCTTGCGCATACAGGCACGATCTTTCTTGATGAAATTGGTGATCTGCCTCTTTCTTTACAGGCGAAAATTCTTAGAGTTATACAGGAAAGAAAATTTGAAAAGGTTGGATCAGATACTACCGTTAATGTAAATGTTCGTATAATCGCCGCAACAAACAAAGATATTGAAAAACAGGTGCAAAGAGAGCAGTTCCGTCAGGATCTGTACTACCGGCTTAATGTATTTCCGGTTTTTATTCCGCCCCTCAGAGAGCGCCCTGAAGACATAATAGAGCTTGCCGGCTTTTTTCTGAAACGCTTTATGCAGGAAACTAAGAAACAATTCAAAGGGTTTTCAAAGGACGCCGTTGACGCTATGCTTTCGTATTCGTGGCCTGGGAATGTCCGTGAACTTCAAAATTGTATAGAACGCGCGTGCGTTATGGGAAAAAATGAATCGATTAGCGCAGACGATATTTTTCTTAAAAAAGGAGTTCAAGCGGCAGCGGAGAATAAGGTCACCGATACTGCAAAAACGCCCATCCGCGACCTAAAAGCGGCTTTAAACGCCTTTAAAACCGGGTTTATTAAAAAAGTACTGGAAGAGAACAATTGGAATCAAACGGAGACAGCCAGGGCTCTTGCCATACAGCGCACTTATTTGTCAAGATTAATAAAAGAGCTGAGAATTGATGTTTTGCAAAAATAAATATATAATTTACCTTTAAGGAGAGACTATGGACAACCATGACAAATCAAAAAACGAACAAAGTAATTTGGGAGAGAGTATTAATGAATTTATCCAAAAGAACAGGAAGGCGATTTTTACCGCTGTCGGAATTGTAATAATCCTGTTTCTGGGAGCTGTAATCTTTGTTTCCGTAAAAGGCAGTATGGAAAAAAACGCCTCTATTGCATTGGATGGATTGATAAAAAAGTTCGAGGATCAAAAAGAAAATATCAATATTGAGGAATATAATGATGAGATTAACGCGTTAATTTCCGAATTAGAAACCTTCGCCGCGAAAAACGGCGGATTTTCAGGGGGCAAAGCATGGTCGCTGGCAGCCGATATTAATGTAATCAGAAAAGACTGGGAAAAAGCAGAGGAATTATACTTAAAAGCATCACGTTCCGGAAAGAAAACATATCATTCCCCAATATCATTGTTTAACGCAGCAGCAGCGGCGGAAGAACAGGGCAAACTGGAACAGGCTCTTGATTATTTAAAACAAAGCATTTCTCAAACAGTTGAATTTCCCGCGGCGCCCCGAGCGCAGTTTGCAATCGGCAGAATCAACGAAATGCTGGAAAGATACTCAGACGCGACCGAAGCATACAGAGAAATATTAATTAAATGGCCGGAAATGGCTGAATGGCAAAATCTAGCCCGCAGCCGTATTATCGCAATTGAGATAAATAACTGAATTTAAATGAAATGTCTGCCGTTTTTGACTTTAATTTTAGTATTGATATTATCCTGCGGAATTGAGAAGTTTTACTATCTTCCGCAGATACCTCAAACTAATATCAATACAGCAGGAGGGAGTAACGTTTCTTTAGATATCCCCTCGCTTTCACAGTTCAGCACCCTTGGGGCATATTACAGTATTTTTTATAAAATATACATAAGTAATCATTTTACAGGATCTCCGCTTACATCTGATTATCTAATAATTCATTCTACGCTCAACAACGATTACAATGCGCTTTATTCCTATACTAATCCCGCAAATAATACTTCAATAACAATTGCAAGTACCTTTAGAAACAGACAGTATCACGAGCTTAAATTTGAAGCCGGCAGTGATTTTAATAACGAAAATATCAACAATATAATTACAAGCAGCGGAGGTTCTTATAAAATCTCTTTTCCGACCGCAGCAAGTGAACGCCCTTATATAACAGACGCGACCGATTCGTTTAAATACAATCTTTTCAGAGCAGGCGAATCTGATGAAAATAACGGAATTAAATTTGATCAGGAACCCGATCGGTATTTTTTCTATTCACCTGAATTAATCGAGAGAACCGATCATACAAATTTCATTAACAATGATGTTACTTTATATTCCGGTTCAGAACCATTAATCATTGGATACGCCTATGTTTCTATGTATATTGTCGCAGTAGGGCAAAACCCCGAAGACTTTAGGCGCGTTTTCGGCAAACCAACCCATATCGGCGTTTTTAATCTACCTAACGCTTATTAAGATACAGGGATAATTTCATCATCAGAGAGTAAATGTTTACTATTCATAATGTATATTCTGTCTACTCATACAAACCTTAAATATCTCTATGATCACAACAATATCGCATTTTAAAAACTTTTATCAATTCCGTACAAATATGAATAAACATTAAAGAAATCAGCCCATTCATCAGCGCCTCCGATGATATTACGCGCAAGTACGCTGTGTCTTTTTAGATCAAACAAAGATACGCAGTCATTATCTAATCTTTTTTGTCTGTAAACTTTTTCTTCCGAAAAAGTAACGTATTCCGGTTTTTTATCAGCGTTCTCGTATGACGCTCCCCATAAAAGCGACGACAATGAATGTTTTTTTTCTCCGCTTTTAATTAAGAATAATTTCGTTTTATTTATTAAAATTCCCTGCGGTAAGTTAAGGTTCAATTTTTCAAGAAATGTCTCAGCGTCAAACGGCTCATAAAAATCGGCAGCAGCAATTTCGTTTTCAGCGCTTATACCTATTCCTAAAGGAGACGCAAACTCAATTTTCGCAAGAGGATTAAAACCCAAAGTGTATTTTACCGGGATATCTGCACGCCTGAATGACATTGAAAATATTTCGATTAAGTGCAAATGACCGTGAAATACAGCGCTTCCTTCTTTTTTAAAGCTGAATAACATCCTATAAATTACCGGGTCGCTTTTCCCAGCCGTATTGTTAACCGTGTTCTGTGTATGGTTAACAATATCTTTGTAATTATCTGTTTGTGTACTCAGTTTAATTTCTTTATTACATACCCCGCAAAGGCTGCATTGTGTTCTGCACGAGGGCGTACTTTCGGATATGTTTGATTTCTCAAGTTCATTTTTTAAGTATTCTGCAGCTGCACAAGGATCTATTTGAGACCAGGGCAGCGGTGAAGATACGGATTTTCTGTTAAAAATTGAACAAACGTAATCATTATTTTTTTCAAGGATTTCAAGCCACTTATCTTTATTGATAAACTCATCCCACGCGTCCAGCCTGCAGCCGCTTTTGAACGCCTCCTCGCAAAGCAGCCCTGCCCTTTCATCTCCTCTGCTCAACATACCTTCAAGGCGGGAAATTAACGGGTCTGAAATACTTACCTTGTGTCCTAACGGTTTTAGCTTAGAGCGGATAAACAGCAATTTTTTTAACGCCGTCTCATTGTCAAGCTGAGGCACCCATTGAAAAGGCGTATGCGGTTTTGGAATAAAAATCCCAACATTGATATTAAAGTGCGTTCGCGTTTTTCGCGCCACATCAATTATAAATGAAACAATCTCTTCCTCTTCGCTTCGGTCATCTTCTGTTCTCAGTCCAATCATAAAATAAAATTTCGCGCCCTTCCAGCCGCGTTTTTTAGCTTCTTCTATGATCGCTGTAACTGAATCGCGGGTTACCTCTTTATTGATTGCCAATTGCCACGCGTCAACCGGAGTTTCCACGGCGAATGTAAGTCCGCTTTTTCGAGTAACGGAAATTTTCTCAAGTATCGATAACGCGAAGCTTGATACTTTCAAAGAAGGCAGTTGAAACGAAACGTGTTTTTTCGCGAATTGATCGTTTAACATACCGACTAAGTTATCTATACCGAGATAATCTCCAGAAGAAAGCGAAGAAAGACTTATTTGCTGCCAGCCTCCTTTTGTTGTTAGGTCTTTTACCTGCTTTGAGATTAACTCCGCGCTTTTTTGACGAGCGGGTCTGTACCAAAAACCGGCATGGCAAAAGCGGCATCCGTTAGGACAGCCTCTCATAATTTCCACATTGCCGTGATTTTGAACTATTTTCATGCTTGGAACCGGATATACAAGAAGCGGACTTTCCGAACCTGAAAAATCCGCGTAAATCGCGCGTTTTACTTTTTCCTTTGAAAGGAAATTTTTATTTTCTGATCCTTTTGCCCAGATATGCCGGTGAGAAAAAATCTTTTCGAGGAGCGCTTCTCTTCCCTCTCCGTTTTTTTTCATAGCATTAAGTTCTTTTACCAGATCAAAAAAACCGGCTTCTGCTTCTCCGATCCAGAAAGCGTCGATAAAATGCGAATACGGCAGCGGATTTGAAACAGCGGGACCGCCGGCAATTATAATCGGAAAACTCCGCGCACTCTGTTGTTTTCTTTCTTCACAGCGCAGCGGAATCCCTGAAACATCAAGCATCGTTAAGATTCCGTTTAATCCTAATTCATACCCCAGAGTAAACATCAAAATGTCGGCGCTCGCAAGACTAATTCCCGTTTCAAGACCGTAGAGCGGTATCTTTTCTTCACGTAACAGTTTCTCGAAATCAGGAGCGGGAGCAAAAGAATAATCGCAGACAATACCGTCAATATTATTCATGTAATTGTAAATTATCCGCAAAGCGTGATTTCCCATTCCGATCTCATAAAGATCAGGAAAGGCAATCACCGTACGGAAAAGATCATTTTCATTTTGCTTATTTCTCTTTGCAAGTTCCTCTTTCTTGGACGCTAAACAGCCAACCTCGCCGCCGACATAACGCGCAGGCTTATCAACAGTCAGCAGTTTTCCTCTGAGTATCTTTACCGGATCAACATATTGTAACATTATTATTGTCCTGGAAATGTTATCTATTGTATCTTCGTATAAAAATACTTAACGCGAGTCCAATACCTATCATTGAACTCAATATAGAAGAGCCGCCGTACGACATAAAAAGAAGAGGAAGCCCCGTTATCGGCATAATTCCCATTGTCATACCGACGTTTACGATGAAATGAAACCCTATCATTCCAGCAAGACCTGTACAAACATATTTTGCGAAAGGGTCAGTTGTTATTTTGAAAGAAAATAAAATACGATTTATTATCATTAAAAACAGAGCGAATACTATTATTCCTCCGATGAAACCCGCTTCTTCGGAAAAGATGGAAAATATAAAATCCGTACTTTGTTCAGGCAAAAATCTGTAATGGCTTTGAGTTCCCTGCAGGTATCCTCTGCCTGTTAATCCTCCTGCTCCAATCGCCGTTACCGACTGAATAATATTCCATCCGGCTCCTCTGGGATCAACATTCGGATCTAAAAAAACAATTAAACGCATTATCTGATAATTTTTTAAAACAATACGCGCAGCATAAGACGCTCCAAGAGAAAATACAATTATCGCGGAAGAATAAATCAGCCAGAAAAAATATTTTTTCTTAAATCTGAAAAAACCAATCATTGCAATTGCCGCAATTAGAAGAAAGAACAGCACTGTAATTACGATAATTCTTGGGTTTGTAAGCAGGGCTAAAAAAGGAATAGAGCGTTTCAAAATAAAAGTCTGCCATAAAGGAAGAACTAAAAATATTCCCGTTAACGCAATACATGAAATCATTAAAGCCACATAACGCATTGAAACGCCTGCCATAAATATCATTGTCAGAAGTATAGCGATATATACAAGCGCTGTGCCAAGGTCTGGCTGAAGAAGAACAATACCAGTCGGTATAAAAACAATAATACAGCTAACCGCAAAACGCGAAAACGACGTTCTGTTGTGATCCGTATCGGCGAGAAACCTTGCAAGAAGAATTATTACGGATATTTTGACAAATTCGGACATCTGTAAACTAAAAGAGCCGATTCTAATCCAGCGTGAAGCGTTATAGATAACATGACCGAATAATAATGTATATATGAGCGGTAATAAAGACAAAATATAAATATAAATTGAAATATTATAAAAATTTCTGTAATTAATTATCGAAAGAATTATCACAACGACAAGACCGATTGATGCCCAAATAATTTGCCTTATATATTCATTTGATACCTGAACTCCCTCAGAAGTTATCCCTGACGAATAAATAAATAAAATGCCGAAAACAATAAGCGTGAGAACAGGAAGCAATAATAAATAATCTATTTTTAAAATATTGCGTAATATCATTTTTACTCCCGTTGTACCAGAGGCTGAATTCCAAGAGCGCGAGCCGCTGTTTCATATTCCTGATTCGCGAAATAACCTTGAAAAATTATCGCGGCAGCAGATGACGCCCTCCAAACCTGAAACGTTGAAGCCTCGACAATAACAGAAACAACGATTTTTTCTTCCTGATTTGTGCTGTTAAACGGAGCAAACGCGGTGAACCACGAATGCCAGCGATCCGCAAGTCCGATTTCCGCTGTTCCGGTTTTTCCCGCAACCTGAACTGTTCTCATATTAAGCGGATATTGAGCCGTTCCTTGACTTACAACGCCTCTCATGTCCTGACGTATTGCTTCAAAAACCGAATTGCTTATACTGCTTTCATGTATCAATTCAGGCGTTATAACTTTTTCAACTGAGTTTGTAACAGGATCGCGGACTTCTTTTAAAACATGAGGTTTATAAATTTTACCGTTATTTACAACCATACTGACCATATTGCACATCTGAAGCGGAGTAACAAGGCTGTATCCCTGCCCTATCGAAGTATTCATAGTGTCACCTAACACCCACTTCTCATGGAAACGCCTCTCTTTCCATTGCGGCGTCGGAATAAATCCGGGGATTTCTCCGGGAAGATCAATACCCGTAATTTCTCCGTATCCGAAATCTTTCGCGTACGTCACAATTCTTTCAATGCCAAGGCTGTCTCTTCCGACAGTCATATAATATATATTGCATGAATTCCAAAGAGCGCTTGATAAATTGAGTCTTCCGTGTCCTAATCTTTCCCAGCAGTGCCATTCACGATTACCGTAGCGCATAACTCCCTGACATCTTATCTGCTGATCCGGCGGAAAAGCATTTTCTGATAAAACCACAGTAGACATTATTATTTTAAACGTAGAAGCGGGAGGATAACTCGATTGAATAGCGCGGTTTAAAAACGGTTTATTCGGATCATCGGCTAACGTTCTGAAATTCGCGATATTTCCGTCAGTAAAAATGTTCGAATCATACCAAGGGTACGATACCATTGCGAGGATTTCTCCTGTTGCGGGACGCATAACAATAGCTGAACCTATCTGCGGACCAAGCGCTTTTTCCGCAAGCGTTTGCACTCTCGCGTCAATTGTTAAAACAAGATTTTTTCCCATTTCCGGCGGAACTACAGTGTTTTCGCGTCCTGTAATTCGTCTTCCCCTTGAATCTACCGTTCTTGTTTCCCAACCCTGCTTACCGCGCAGAAGTTCGTCGTATTGCTTTTCAACTCCAAGTTTTCCGATTACATCTCCCTGCTGATAACCAAGGTTATAAAGCGTTATAAGTTCTTCGCGCGTAATATCGCCTACATAACCCAAAATATGAGAGAGACTTCCGACTCTATCATAATTTCTTATAGCTTTAATATTCCACGAAACTCCAGGGAGAATATTTTTTCTTTCAGCAAGAGCCGATACCGATGAATACGATACGTTAGACGCAATTTCAACAGGCTGATACAACTGTAAATACTGGCTTGGAAGCCTCGCTCGGATATCGTTCTGCCCAATACCTAAAATATCCGAAACAGACGCGATAACTTCATCCATTCTGCCCCTTGGAACTTCTGCGGGAGTTATCGAAACCGCGAACGAATCCCTGTTTATAACAAGCGGGGAAATATAATTTCGATCGTAAATTTCCCCTCTCTGTGTCGGAATAATATAAGTTCTTCGGGAAATATCCTGCGCCCTTGTCAGGTAAATATCGCCTGAAAGTATCTGCATAGTAAAAAGACGCAGTCCGTATAAAAGAACTATAAGAAAGAGTAAAACTCTGAATACAAGCACACGATTGCTATTGCTCTCATCTGAAATCATATTAACTCCGTCCTGTAAGAATTGGCTTGAAGTGTTTCAGTAATAAAAATAACAACGGCGCGAAAAAACAATTGAGCCCAAGTTCTATCCAAAGCGTTGAAGTTGTTAATGAATAAGCATAGACAGACGGTCCCATAATTAAATGCAATATTAAAACAATCAACGCCTTTAACATTGTCGCCGCGGCGCAAAGAATTATCGGCATTAAAATTAAATCAAGGAAAAACGCGCCTTTAAAAATTCCGGTGAGAGCTCCGATCAATGTTCGGACAAGAGAATTCATACCAAGAGGGGAACCAGAAAGAAAATCAATTAACAGACCTGAAAAAAAACCTGAAACCTGTCCTGTCATAGTGCCGTTTACATACGCGGAAAAAACAACAATACAGAGCGCTAAATCAGGAAGCACATTCATTATAGGTATCATTCCTTTTAATGTTGATTGTAAAATCGCGGCTGCAACACTGAAAATAATCGTCCAAATTATACTTCTAATCATTGTATATTCCCGTTTTCGGCGTGTTCGGCTTCAATTACAAAAACATATTCAAGCCTTGAAAAATCAACCATTGTAACAATTTCAACTTCAAGAGTTGTTTCATACTCAAGCGTGTTTACTCCGCTAACCCTTCCTATATTTATTCCTTCCGGATAAATGCCTCCCATTCCGCTTGTAATTACTATGTCTCCGATATTAATTTCTTCTCTCGCGCGGCGCGGAACGAACCGCATCAAAAGAGAAGATGAAGCGCTCCCCTGCCCTTCTATTATTCCTTCAAAACGGGAATCCGAAAAACGCGAAGATACTTGCGAGTTAATATCAAAAACAGGCATCACAAGACTTTCTAAAACGCCTGTTTGTATTACTTTGCCGACGAGAGCCTGAATTCCGTTCTGCCACGCGACTACGGTCATGTTATTCGAAACTCCCGAATGGCTTCCTTTATTGATTACAATAGCCGAAAAAAGATTATTAGGATCCCTGCCTGAAATTTGCGCAGGGATTCTTCTGTAACGAAGAGTTTTAGCAAAATCAAGCTGTTCCCGCAAACGTATATTTTCCTGATATATTTCCGCATTGCTTCTTTCAAGTTCTTGAAATCTGTCAAGCTGTTTTAAAAGGTCTGCGTGTTCTTTTCGTAAGTTTGAAAGTTCACTGATACTCATAACAGTTCTTGATACAAAAGATGTTACTTCGTAAATCCCGCCTCTCACTCCCGAAAAGATTGATAAACCTGCGCTCTTAACATCGTAAATAAAACTTCTGCTCGAAAGCAAAAGCATAACAACGGAGAAAATAAAAAGAATTACGAAAATAAATACAGTTAGATTAGGAGATCCCGATAATTTGCTTTCGCCTCCCCTGCGGAGCAAACCAAAGATTCCGCGCCTCATTGCATTACCCGTTTAATCTGTCATAAATATTCTTGGTAAGGTCGGCGCCTTTGATATATTCGAAATATTTTCCCGCTCCAAGAGCAACGCAAAGCTCCGGATTTTCCGCGATAATTGCGGGAACTCCCGTTTCTTTTACAATGAGCTTATCAAGTCCTTTTAAAAGCGAACCTCCGCCTGTCATTACGATTCCGCGATCTACAATGTCGGCTGCAAGTTCGGGAGGAGTTTTTCCCAAAACGGATTTAATTTCGTCAATAATTTGAGTTATCGGATCTTTGAGCGCTTCCCTTACTTCGACCGAATCAATTTCGAGTCTGCGCGGAAGTCCTGTAATAGCGTCATTGCCTTTCACTTCAAGTTTCTCTATATTTTTATCGGGAGACGCGTTTCCGATTTCAATTTTTAATTTTTCCGCCATTTGCTCGCCGATTATCAGGTTGTGAACGCTGCGGATATGTTTAATTATCGATTCATCAAATTCATCGCCGCCGATTCGAATTGCTCTTGTTACAACCATGCCTCCGAGAGAGATAACGGAAATTTCGGTTGTTCCGCCGCCGATATCGCAAATCATATGCCCTGCCGGCTCTCGAATCGGAATGTCCGCTCCAATTGCCGCGGCTAAGCTTTCTTCGATTACGTGAACTTCTCTCGCGCCTGATTTATACGCGCTCTCTTCAACAGCGCGCCGTTCAACCTCAGTGATGCACGAAGGAACGCCGATTACCATTCTTGGTTTTAAAAATCTATAGCGCGGATAAACGCGGTAGATAAAATAGCGAATCATTTTTTCGGTTGATTCGATATCCGCGATTACGCCGTCGCGCATCGGTCTTATCGCGATAATATTTTCAGGTGTTTTCCAAAGCATTCGTTTAGCATCGGTGCCGACAGCTACAATTTTTTTTGTACCTCTCTCTACCGCAACAACTGACGGTTCATTCAACACTATACCCTTACCTTTGATGTAAATAAGCGTATTACATGTTCCTAAATCAATACCAAAATCTGACGAAAAGTTGCCAAACATGCTCCCTCCAAAAAATTATATATTAAGCCTTGCTCTCGCTCTTGCGTGAGCAGGGTCCTGCCTGAACGCAATACGCCATTCAGCTCTTGCTTTTGTCGAATCGCCCTGAAGATTATAAAGTTCACCTAATTGAAAACGAACCTCGGCGTTCTCTCCCGTTTCTTTAATTATATTTAAATATTGATCTTCCGCTTTTGAGAAATCTTTTATTGCGCTGTATATTTCGGCTAACATTAATCTCGATAAAACAATTGATTTTGAATCAGGAGAAGCAGAAACACAATGCTGAAGATAGCTTATCGCCATGTTGTATTCTTCCATCGACATATAAGATCTTGCTATCGACATTAAAAGATTATCCGAAGGCTGAGTGCCCGGCGTAAACGCAAGCGAAAAAGCGTCCACGCTGCTTCTGTAATCTCCGTACGCGGCATAGGCAAGCCCGAGATACTCAGGAATATCCTGCGCATCGTAGGAAAGCTGCTTTGCCGCTTCGAGATATTTTACGGCAAGGTCAGCGTATGATGATCCTTTGTAACCGTAAGCTTTGCCTAGCACATAACAAACTCTCGCGTCTTTTGGATTATGAAGAAAAGCTTTTCGAAGTGAAAAAATACATTCGTCGATATAGTTTAAAGTATTTTGATTATTGATTTGTGAAATACCAATTTGATAGGCGGAAAAACCGTTTACTGTCAGCAAAAAAAAGTCGACAGGTTCTTCCTGAAGAAGGGTTTTGCTTATCTCGTACGCTCGTTCATAATCGCCTTCGTTCCATACGTTTAAAAGTTCGCGTGTCTCGTTACTAACGCCGTTTCTTACCCGAAAAACAGCAAAAACCGTTATAAATATCAGTAAACAAGCGAAAAATACAATCCCTATATTTCGAATTCTTTTGAGATGATATATTTGACGCCCGTAATTGGACCATGTATTATTGCCCATTGTGATAAGGGAATTCTATAAAAAATACGATATAATGTCAATTATATTTGAGAAATTCGCTTGAAATTCAAGCCGATTTTAAAATATAATTTACGAGCGATGACCAACTGCCGCTTTTTCCGGTTTTTTTCCGGAGGAGGAGGAAAGTCCGGGCTCCGCAGGGCATGATGCCGGGTAACGCCCGGGGCTGAGCGCTGAAACGCAATGTGTTTTAGCGCTCATAACAGACAGCGCAGCAGAAAACAAACCGCCTGTAAAAGGGTAAGGGTGAAAAGGCGGGGTAAGAGCCCACCTCGCTGCCGGTAACGGCAGCGGAAATGCAAGCCTCATCAGGAGCAAAGTCAAGCAGCGCGCCGGCTGCCCGCCGATCAAGCGCAGGTAGACTGCTTAAAAGGTTTCGGTAACGAACCCTTTAGACAGATGGCAGTACTTATCCGAAAGGGTAAGACAGAACCCGGCTTACGGTTATCGCTTATTTTTGACTTTCACAAACAGTTTACAAATATTATTTTTTGTGTTATCTTTATTTATAATACCAGGGAGAAAATATGAGAAGAAAAAAAATTATATTAAACGACCACAGGATTATAGTCGACGAAATTAATTATTACTATTCAAAAAATATTGAGAACAAAGAAAAAACACAAACCGATTTCAGAATATACATCGAATTCACAAATAGAGAAAGACTGACTTTGAAATATGATTCCAGCGAGTCGCGCGATAATGCGTTACGGGCATTGGATCACGAATTCGATTGAACCTTCTTTTTTTTCAGTGATTTAACGTACTATGCCCGGATTTCCGTACATTATTCCGGGTTTCAATTCACCGTATACATGACGCAGAAGTTCCGACATTGTAACCAAATGATATCCCTTGGCGATAAGCGCGGGGATTATAAGCTCCACAGCGGAAGGCATTACAGGATGAAGATCGTGCAGCAGGATGATAGAATTTTCTTTCGCGTAGTCCATGACATGCTCATATATCAGATTTTTATTAAAATGTTTCCATTCCTGAGGATCAACTGTCCAGCCCACAATTGAATAACCTATTTCGCCGGAGATATTCGCAATTCTCCTGTTTACAAGCCCGTA
>Ga0209755_10004084_pt1 | contig 17587 bp, 25 predicted proteins | sample TergutCo191P1_FD_187301 | JGI IMG/M metagenome (GOLD analysis project Ga0209755, IMG submission 187301) | Cornitermes sp. P1 segment gut microbial communities from Petit-Saut dam, French Guiana - Co191P1 (SPAdes) (version 2) | ecosystem: Host-associated > Arthropoda: Insects > Digestive system...
TTACGGCGGCAACCTGCCCACCACCCCCTACTGCACCAGGGCCGACGGTCGTGGTCCGGTATGGTCGAACAGCCTTTTCGAGGACACCGCCGAATTCGCGCTTGGCTTCAGGCTCACCGCCGACAAGTTGGGGATTCATGCCTACGAGATGGCTGAAAAGGCGAAGGGCGAGGGCATAGCCGTCGCGATCCTGGACAAGATCATTGCCAACAGGGCGCAGGCTGATGACGCGGCTATCGAGGCGCAGAGAAAGAACGTTGACGAGCTTAAGGCCCTTATCAAGGCCGACACCAAGCCCACGGCGAAGCTTCTGTATTCGCTTGCCGACCACTTTATCAAGAAGTCCGTGTGGGGCTTCGGTGGCGACGGCTGGGCCTACGACATTGGCTTCGGCGGCTTGGATCACGTTATCGCCTCGGGCAAGAACGTCAACCTGCTTTGTATGGACACCGAGGTTTACTCCAACACCGGCGGTCAGATGTCGAAAGCCACTCCGGTCGGCGCGACCGCGAAGTTCGCCTATTCCGGAAAGGACATCGTAAAGAAGGATCTGGGCGCGATTGCCATGAGCTACGGCTACGTGTACGTCGCCAAGATTTCGCTGGGCGCGAACATGGCCCAGACGATCAAGGCTTTCCGCGAGGCCGAGTCCTATGACGGTCCGTCGCTCATTATCGCCTACTCCCACTGTATCAGCCACCAGATCGACATGAGCAAGGGGTTAGAGCAGGGCAAGGCGGTGGTAACCAGCGGCCTGTGGCCACTGTACCGCTACGATCCCAGGCTCAAGGAACAGGGAAAGAACCCCTTCCAGCTTGACTCCAAGGATCCGACGACCAGCATTGAGGACTTCATGTACAAGGAAGGCCGCTTCAAGAACGTCAAGGTCGCCGATCCGGCTCGCGCCGATCTTCTGCTTGCCAAGGCTAGGGCTCAGGCTGAACGGGTGTGGAAAGAGTACAAATACTTGGCGGAAAGGCCTTTCTAGGATCTGCCGTCTTGGGCCCCTCTTTCTTGTAGGAAACGTCTTGCAGGCATTGGGGCCAAACGTTTAACGACTGACTGCCCGAGAAGCAGTTTGCTTCTTGGGCAGTCTTTTTATTGTATTATGTTTACGAAGGTGAGGATTTTAAAGTGGAAACGAAACACGAGACCGTGAAATGGTCGGAAGATTTTGCATGCGGAATTAAAATTGTGGACGATCAGCACAAGGGCCTGCTGGATTTAATCAACGATATGTTTAGTCATGCCAGTGGTAACGATGAAGCAGAGCAGGAGTATTTTAAGCAGGTTGTGGAAAAGGCGGTGGATTATGTTCGGGTTCACTTTGCCACGGAAGAAAAAATAATGAAGCAAACCCAGTTTGTCGGTTACGAGGAGCACAAAAAGGCCCATGAAAGCTTTATTCTTGAGGTTCTCGATAACGCCCGAGCTTTCCAGAAGGAAAAAAAGATAAACCTGGAGGAATTCACCAGATTCCTAAAGGGGTGGGTATTGACTCATGTTGCAATCATGGATAAACAGTATTTTTCCCACTTCAGAAAAAATATTTCGCTGGTGAAGGCCATGACACTACGGTAGCCCCTGTTACTTGTCTTAGCATCCTTTTCCCCCGCCAGTGTCGAAGGATATTGATTTTTGGGGGAAAGTGTGCGTTGACTTATCCTGGAATCGACTTTATTATGTATGTATAATGGGGAAATTTCCGTAAATTGACCTGTTGGATGCAGAGCAAAAAGTAGAAAGGGAAGAAAGTGGAGTATAAGGGTAGTCTCGCACAAGCGCTGTATAACTCCGTTTATAGGAGAAGTATTGCCGCACGGGCACGGCGTGTGACAGTGATCCTTTTTTCTCTTGTTTTTGTCATCGTAACGACGGCGGTTTTTGTTCTGGCATCCGATGTGACGAACAGTGCATCGGAAAATCTTGCGCGGCTCTATACCCTGGAGGCGGTTAACAGGTTTCATTCGCATGTCAATGCCGATCTGACGCTTGTCCGAAAATCCGCTGGTTCGATTGCCATCACTCGCTGGTTTGGTAATGAAGACGACCAGCAAAAAAAAGCCGCAGCCTTTGATGTGTTGATGGACTATGTGAACTTAATGCCGTATACCATTCTGTACTTCGGTATTTTGGATTCACAGAACGAATATATAGTTCAAGCGGGAATGATGCTCTATGAATTTGTTCCGCATTCCAGATTCAATCCCTTGGACCCGCAGGATGTCTGGTTTTTCAACACCATCGTTTCCCCGTTTGATTACATCATGAACTTTGATTCGGACAAGGTCACCGGTACCTGGCGATTGTGGATCAACCACAAGGTTGTGTACGATGGGGAGCTTGTCGGGGTGCTTGGGGCTGGGATTCGTATCGAACCGGTGTTGCGGGATATGTTTGCCCATTACAGCGAAAGGTACGTGCACGGGTATGTTATCGATTCCAATGGTAACATAATGATGTGCAGCTCGTTGATGGAATACCATTTTGCGGGAGCCGGCGGTAATATTCATGCGGCCTTTGCCCAAAGGAACCTTTCCTCTGTTATCGATTCGTATCTAAGAGGCATATATGGGCATTTTGACTCGAACGCGCAGCCGCTGTTTGTTGAATTCGGGCGGATTGTGTCCGAGTTTGTCTCGGTGGTGCCTATTCCTTACACGGACTGGTCGGTCATAACCTTCTTCGACAGCAGATCCCTCTTCAGTTTTATGGACCTTATGCCCCTGATAATCGTTATGCTGGCCGCGTTTTTGGTGTACACGCTGGTCGATTCCATTGGGATGCACAGGCTTGTGTTCGCTCCCATAAGTCGGCTTAGTTCCAGCCTGTCGAAAGACGAGCAGGACGGCGATATTTACGGCATTAAACGCCAGGATGAGGTAGGCGGGCTGGCGCGGTCCGTGCAGGAGATGAGGCAGAGAGTTGGCAGCTATGCCGAAAGTCTTCAGTTAGCCCTGCAGTCGAGGGATCGTCAAGAGCAGCTTCTGGATGCGGTGAATTGGACATCGGAGTTGCTTCTTTCGTCGGTTAATAGGGAAAACTTTGAGAATTTGCTGGAAGAGGGCATGGGGTACATGGGCCGCTGTGTGAACGGGGACCGCTTCGCCATCTGGCAGAACGAGATAAAGGACGGGAATTTCTGCGGTTCCCTAAAATATGAGTGGCTGAACAAAGCGCCCCATGGGAGTAAGGGTTCCAGTGTCGATAAGATTTTCTTTCGCGGTATTCCCAATTGGCTGGAAAAGCTGACGGTAGGCGAGTATATCAACGGCCCGTTTAAAAACTTGCCATTCGAAGAGCGGACTTTTTTGGGTCATCCTGACATTAAATCCCTGCTTGTAATTCCCATACATCTGCGGGAACTTTTCTGGGGCTTTATAACCGTGGAGGATCGGCGCGAGGAGCGTGTCTTTACCGAGGATGAAATTTCGATTCTTCGTTCTGGTGGCTGGATGATAGTCAATGCCATAGATCGCGACATGCAACTGGCCGACATAAACGAGGCGCATGAACGCTTGCAGCTTCTGGTGGACTCGTCGCCTCTGTGCTGTAATCTATGGAACAGGAATACCGAAAACATTCTATGTAACGAGGCCGCTGTCAGGCTTTTCGGCGTGAAGGACAAGGCGGAGTATCTGGGAAGGCTTAACGATCTGCACCCGGAATACCAGTTGGATGGGCGATTAAGTTTGGAGAAGCTTAGGGAATATGTCGATACCGCATTTGAAAAAGGTTCCTGTACCTTTGAATGGATGCACCAGATGCTGGATGGCACACCGATTCCCTGCGAAGTTGTCTTTATGCGCATAAATTATGGCGGCGAATTTGTCATTGCCGGCTACACGAGGGACCTGCGCGCCTACAAGCTCATGATGAAGGGGCTTAATCAGCGGGACAACATGCTACAGACGATGAACAGGGTTGCGGCCATCCTGCTTAGGGCGGAAAGCGAGATATTCAAGGAAAACCTTCTGCGTTGTATGGGCATGATAGCACAGACCGTGGATGTTGACCGCGTATATATATGGAAAAACTACAGCGATGGCGGACGGAACTACTGCGCCCAGCAATACGAATGGGTGGAAGGGGTGTCGCCGCAGTTGAAACATGATATGGCGTACACCGAATTCCCGTTCATGGAGAATGTCTTGATCTGCGGGCACTGCATAAACAGCCCGGTTCGGGATCTGCCAGCCAGGGAGCACGAGCGTATGCGTTCCCAGGATGTTCTATCCGTCCTTATCGCTCCGGTGTTTTTGAAGGACGAGTTCTGGGGTTTCGTTGGTTTCGACGATTGTCACGAGGAAAGGGTGTTTTCCGAGAATGAGGAATCGATACTCCGTGCGGGAAGCCTTCTTATGGCCAACGCCTTATTGCGCAACGAGATGACCCTTAACATGCAGTCGGCGCTGGAGAACGCGAAGGCGGCTAGCCGTGCAAAAAGCAGCTTCCTGTCTAACATGAGCCACGAGATTCGTACCCCCATGAACGCCATAATCGGTATGACGATGATAGGCAAAACATCGACCAATATGGCCAAAAAGGACTACGCCCTGGATAAAATCGAGGATGCATCCAACCATCTGTTGGGTATCATAAACGACATTCTGGAAATGTCCAAAATCGAGGCGGGCAAGTTCGAGCTTTCCATAATGGTGTTCAATCTGGAAAAACAATTGCAGAAAGTCTTCAACATAATCAGTTTCCGCATCGAGGAGAAGCGCCAGAAGTTTACGGTGTACATCGACAAGAATGTTCCCCATATGCTGGTGGGCGACGAGTTGAGGCTGACGCAGGTAATAACCAACCTGCTTTCCAATGCCACCAAATTCACGCCAGAAGAGGAGTCCGTGCATCTTGGCATACATTTTGAGGGCCTGGAAAACGGATACTACACTATCAAGTTTGTGGTTAGGGATACGGGCATAGGAATAAGCCAGGAACAGCAAATGCGCCTGTTTAGGTCATTCGAGCAGGCGGAAAGGGGCATAACGCGCAGGTATGGCGGCACCGGTTTGGGCTTGGCGATTTCCAAGTATATCGTCGAGCTTATGGGCGGCAAAATATGGATAGAATCCGTTTTGGGTAAAGGTACCACCGTTTCCTTTACCGTTCCAGCTAAACGTGGCGGTGAGAATATCCCGTATCTTTCCAATGTCGATCTCTCGGTTGTCCGCGTGCTTCTTGTGGGTGACGATCCCGATCTACAGCTTAATTTTGAGGATATAGCAGGACAACTTCAGCTTAAATGCGATATCGCGCATAGCAGGGAAGAGGTTTTACGGCTTCTCAAAGAGAAAGGCCCGTACGATATGTTCTTTATTGACTGGAAAATGTCCGACAGGAACGGTATAGGGCTGGCTCGTGAGGTAAAGGCTGTTAATGCCGACAAGCCGATTGTCCTGCTGGTTTCCATTGCCGAATGGAATGCGGTCGAAAAGGAAGCGAAAGCGGCTGGTGTTGACGATTTCCTTTCCAAGCCCCTAATGTCTTCAACCGTGGCGGAATGTGTCTCCAAGCATATAGGTGATTCGACCTCTTCCGAGGATGTCGGGGACGTTGATGACGATGCGATGTTCGGGATGAACGAAACCTTCCCTGGTCGCCGTGTTCTTCTGGCCGAGGACGTGGAAATAAACCGCGAAATCGTGCAGACGATACTGGAACCGACCGAAGTTGAGATTGACTGCGCTGTAAACGGTACCGAGGCAGTGCGGATGTTCCGTGACAATCCCGATCGCTACGACATAATCTTCATGGATTTGCAGATGCCAGAGATGAATGGTCTGGAGGCCACGAAACGTATACGAAACCTTAATGTTTCCAATGCGAGGGAAATACCTATAATAGCCATGACCGCCAACGTTTTCAAGGAAGATATCGAGGTATGTCTTGAATCCGGCATGAACGCCCATATCGGGAAGCCCCTTGTTCCTGGCGAGGTTATGGAAATACTGCGGCAATATCTTAGGACATCCCAAGATGCCGATACTGTCTGGAACGATTAAACGAGAAAAACGGTCAATAAAAGGTTTTTTTTGCGGAACCGCGTCGAGCTGTTGACTCTTTTTTTGTTTTTTGCTAGGGTTTGACAAGTGGAGTTTTTAAATCCAATGCGCTGAATGCTGGCGGCGCAGGTAGATACAAGGAGTTTTCAGCAGATGCCTACAATTAATCAGTTGGTGCGCTTCGGGCGGCGGAAGGTTACTTCCAAGACCAAGTCCCCTGCATTGCGTTCCTGTCCCCAAAAAAGGGGAGTCTGTACCCGTGTTTTGACCGTTACGCCCAAAAAGCCCAATTCGGCTTTGCGGAAGGTAGCCCGTGTGCGGCTTTCCCATGGGACCGAGGTAACCGCCTATATCCCTGGTATTGGGCATAATTTGCAGGAGCACTCGGTTGTTCTTGTTCGTGGCGGGCGTGTAAAGGACCTTCCTGGTGTGCGTTACCACATTGTTCGTGGGGCGAAGGATACCCTGGGGGTTACGGATCGCAAGCGTGGGCGTTCCAAGTATGGCGCCAAGCGGCCCAAGGCATAGGCGGGTGTAATTATGGGAAGAAAGAAAAAATCGATAGATCGAAAAATTGCCCCAGATCCCAAATATAACAGTGTGATCGTTTCCAAGTTTGTCAACCGTATGATGTGGGGAGGCAAACGGTCCATCAGTATGCGTATCATCCATGACGCGATGGGGATAATTCAGGGCAAGGTTGACAAGGAGCCTCTTGAAGTGTTCCTTAAGGCGCTTGACAATGTGAAGCCTGTGATCGAAGTTAAATCCAGAAGAGTCGGTGGTGCGACCTATCAGGTTCCGGTGGAAATACGGGAAACCAGAAGGGAAGCCCTTGGCATGAGGTGGATTATCGGCGCGGCCCGCAAGCGTTCTGGACGTGGCATGTGCGACCGTCTTGCGGCGGAGTTGCTGGATGCGTATAATAATACTGGTACCGCCTTCAAAAAGAAGGAGGACACCCACAAAATGGCGGATGCAAACAAGGCCTTTGCGCACTACCGTTGGTAGTTTTGTTTAGGGGACGTTTTTTTTCGTTTTTTTTGTTCTGAGGGGCTTTACATAATGGGCGAGAATCGGTATAGTGATACTCGTTGATGTGTTTTGCTTGTTTGTTGGATCATGCGGCTTGTTTTTGCGAATTGACAAGCTGGTGTTCTTTTGAATTGTCTTTTTCGGTTGATGTCATTTGATGTCGATAATCGAAAGGCCGCGTTGGGGCTAGTCAAGTTATGGCGTTGTGCGTTATGCTTTACTAAGTTCCTTTTGCGGGTGAGTCGGCAACCAAACCGACCGTCGGGTAAGATGGGAAAGGTGGAGTTCGGCATAATTGGGTTATACCCTGTTCTGCTTGTGTTCTTCTTGTCTGTCCTTAATTATCCGTTCAGTAAAGCAAAGCCTGCGGTATGCAGGTTAAGGCGTGCGGGAAGTTTGTCCTGTTGCGCTTAGATAGAAAATCAGTGCTGTGTCTAGAGTTAAGGAGGACACAAATGGCGAAGGACAAATTTAACCGGACCAAAATTCACATGAATGTTGGGACTATCGGACACGTCGATCATGGTAAAACAACGCTTTCCGCCGCTATCACCATGTATTGCGGGAAAAAATACGGCGACAAGGTTATGAGCTATGATGAAATTGACAATGCGCCGGAAGAGAAGGCCCGTGGTATAACCATTAACACAAGGCATTTGGAGTATCAGTCTGCCAATAGGCACTATGCTCACATTGACTGCCCTGGACACGCGGACTATATCAAAAATATGATCACGGGTGCCGCGCAGATGGACGGTGCCGTGCTTGTAGTGTCGGCTCCGGACTCGGTTATGCCTCAGACTCGTGAGCATATCATTTTGGCCCGTCAGGTTGGCGTTCCCAATATCATTGTCTTCCTGAACAAGGTTGATCTGGTTGACGATCCGGAACTTTTGGAGCTGGTCGAGGAAGAGGTAAGGGACGTTCTTACCGCCAACGGCTTTCCTGGCGACAAGACACCCATTGTCAAAGGTGCCGCCTTTAAGGCTATGTCCCACATGACCGAAGGTGCTGGTTCCGATGATGACACCAGGTGTATCGAAGAGTTGCTTGAGGCCATGGACAGCTATTTCCCGGATCCGGTTCGCGATTCGGACAAGCCGTTCCTTATGCCGATTGAGGACGTGTTCACCATTTCTGGTCGCGGCACGGTTGTTACTGGTAAGGTTGACAGGGGTGTCCTGAAGCTGAGTGAAGAAGTTGAAATAGTCGGTATTAAGCCCACTAGGAAGACTACCATTACTGGCATAGAAATGTTCAACAAGCTCTTGGATGATGCGCAGGCTGGTGACAACGTTGGTACGCTTCTTAGGGGCGTGGACAAGAAAGATGTCGAACGTGGTCAGGTTCTCGCGAAGCCTGGAAGTATCACACCCCATAAGAAATTCAAGGGGCAGATATATTGTCTTTCTAAGGAGGAGGGTGGACGTCACAGTCCCTTCTTTACTGGATATCGCCCGCAGTTCTATTTTAGGACCACGGACGTTACCGGTACGGTTAACCTTCCAGATGGCAAAGAGATGGTTATGCCTGGTGACAGCACCGAGATTATTGGCGAGTTGATTAATCCTATCGCCATGGAGAAGGGGCTTAAGTTTGCTATTCGTGAGGGTGGTAAAACAGTTGCTTCTGGTCAGGTCATCGAGATCATCGAATAGCGTTCTGATTTTTAAGGGTGTGGGAGGCATGGTTTCCCGCACCTCTTGCTGGAGGAATGATGGCTAAGGAAGGAATTCGCGTAAAGTTACGCGGTTTCGATGTTGAGTTGATTGACCAGAGCGCGAAGTCTATTGTTCAGGCGGTGCAGAAGGCTGGGGCCAAGGTGACAGGACCTATTCCTTTGCCGACCCGCATAAACAAGGTTACGGTGCTTCGTTCGCCTCATGTGAACAAGAAGAGCCGTGAACAGTTCGAGATGAGGACGCACAAAAGGCTGATTGATATTATCAGTCCCTCGGCGGAAGTGATGGATTCCCTTATGAAGCTGGAACTTCCTGCTGGTGTAGATGTTGAGATTAAGCAATAACGTTGCTTATTGCCTTATTTTTCAAAGCTTGATATGATTAAGCTTTGAACGGTGAAAATTAGCGTAGACGGTTCCAGAGACCGCGAGTATATTGCTCGGGGAATAACGTGCGCGTATAAACAAGGCTGTTGAAGCCACGTGGAGTACGAAGATGTTGGGGCTATTGGCCAGAAAAGTGGGCATGACACAGGTCTATGATGAGGCGGGGAACATGGTGCCAGTGACGGTAATGCGTGTTGATCCGAATATTGTCATCGCCCAAAGAACAGAGGAAAAAGACGGCTATAATGCCGTGGTCATCGGTTTGGATGACATGAAAAAGAAACGGGTGACAAAGCCGTATGCTGGTCAGTTCCCGGAGGGTATTACCCCGAAAAAGCAACTCAAGGAAATGCGGGACTTCGAGAAGGAAGTTGCCGTAGGGGATTCGTTGGGTGTGGAATTGTTGGAAGGTGTCCGTTACGTGGATGTTTCTGGTATTTCTAAGGGTAAGGGGTTTCAGGGCGTTGTTAAACGCTATGGTTTCAAGGGCGGGCGCAAGACTCACGGTTCAAAGTTTCACCGGGAGCCTGGTTCGACGGGGCAGAATACCTATCCTGCGAGAACCTTTAAGAATAAAAAGATGCCTGGCCGCATGGGTCGTGAAAAGGTCACGGTTCTAAGCCTTAGGCTTGTAAAAGTGGATGCCGAAAAGCAGCTTATTTTGGTAAAGGGCTCTGTTCCTGGCATAAACAAGGGTCTAGTGCTTGTACGTGCGGCGGTGAAGAGGTAAGCGATGAACTGTACGGTATTTTCAAAAGAGGGTAAGGAACTCAGGAGTATCGATCTGGAAGAGACGGTGTTCGGTCTCCCTGCGAACGATGCCCTGATTTGGTACGCCATCAATAATGAACTCGCTAACAAAAGGCAAGGAAATGCCTGCACCAAGGATCGTAGTGAGGTTCATGGTTCAAACGCCAAACCCTACAAGCAGAAAGGGACGGGTCGCGCCAGGCGAGGTGATAAAAAGTCGCCGTTGCTGGTTGGTGGTGGTGTGATTTTCGGGCCGAAGCCACGGGATTATTCCTATTCCATAAACAAGAAGGCGAAACGGCAGGCGATGAAGACTATCTTGAGCCTGAAGGTCAAAAGTGACATGGTCAAGATAATCGAAGATTTTTCGATAGAGTCTGGGAAAACAAGGGATCTTGTCGGACTGTTGAATAATTTTAATCCTGGTATTCGGACAGTACTTATACTGAAAGATGATGATCCCATGATCAAAAGGGCCGCCGCTAATATTCCTTGGTTGAGCTATCTTTCATATAATCGTTTAAGGGCGCATGATTTGTTTTATGGGCGACAGGTGCTGATGTTGGAGACCGCCGCAAGGAACCTGAACGATTTTTACGGCGTGAAGAAAGAGGAGGTCGCTGAATGATACAGTATGAGGACATCCTTATAGAGCCGGTGCTTTCCGAGAAGGCAAATATGTTGCGCGAAGAAGGGAAGTATGTGTTCAAGGTAGCAATGTCGGCGAACAAAATTCAGATTAAGGAAGCTGTTCGTAGGCTTTTTAACGTGCATCCTATTTCTTGTACGGTAATGGTGGTGGGTGGTAAACCCAAGCGTCTGCGTCATCGGTCGGGGTATACGGCGACTTGGAAGAAGGCTATTGTGAAACTTCCAAAGGACGAAAAAATCGGCCTTTTTGAAGGCGTCTAGGGGTAAGAGATGGGGACTAGAGAATACAAACCGATTACACCAGGTTTACGACAGCGGGTTAGTCTGGACTTTTCCGAGCTGACCAAAGGTGTCAAACCGGAAAAGAGCCTTATCGAGGGCCTTACGAAAAAGGCTGGTCGTTCCAGGGGTACAATTAGTGTGCGTCACAAAGGTGGCGGACATAAGCGTCGGTACAGGATTATCGACTTTAAAAGGGATAAAATAGGCATTGAAGGCACTGTGGCCAGCATTGAATATGATCCCAATCGTACCGCGAATATTGCTCTTGTAATTTATGCGGACGGAGAGAAGCGTTATATTATCGCCCCAAAGGGATTGTCTAAGGGTGATACTGTGATAAGTGGTCCAAATGCCAGGCCTGATAAAATCGGTAATGCTCTGCCGTTGGAGAATATCCATATAGGGTCTACGGTGTATAATATCGAGCTTACGCTTGGTAAGGGCGGACAGATGGCTCGATCCGCAGGAACCAGTGCGTATGTTATGGCGATAGACAAGGACTACGTTACCTTAAGATTGCCTTCTGGTGAGACTCGCAAGGTGTTCAAGAAATGCTATGCGAGTATTGGGGTGGTTGGTAACGAAGATCATATGAATACAAACCTTGGGAAGGCTGGGCGCAAACGCTGGTTAGGCATACGTCCCACTGTCCGGGGTATGGCAATGAATCCCGTGGATCATCCCCATGGTGGTGGTGAAGGAAGGAGTAAGGGTATTCACCCTGTTTCTCCTTGGGGTCAGCCTACCAAGGGATATAAGACCCGGAAAAAACACAAACCTTCTTCCTGGTTTATCGTCAACCGTGGAAAGAAGAAGTAGGAAGGGAGCATGTCTAGATCCGTCAAGAAAGGCCCTTTCATAGAGAAGAGTCTCTATAAGAAAGTGCTGAAACTTAGTAAATCCGGGGAGCGGAAGATGATAAAGACCTATTCCCGGTGTTCCACTATAATTCCTGAAATGGTGGGTGGGACTATTTCCGTACATAATGGCAAGACTTGGATTCCGGTATATATCACGGAAAACCTTGTTGGTCATAAGCTTGGCGAATTCGCTCCCACCCGTATTTTTCGGGGACATGCGGGATCGGATAAGAAAGCCGGCGGTAAATAGGTAGGATTGGGTAGTATTATGGCAGTGAAAACTGGTTATAGGGCTGTAAGCAAATATCTTATGGGCTCACCTTTTAAAGTTCGGCCTGTGGCCAATCTTATTCGGCGTAAGCCTTATCCTGAGGCAATGGCCGTGTTGGAAAATATGCCCCACAAAGGCGCAAGGCTTATCAGCAAAACGGTGAAGTCTGCTGCATCGAATGCGCTTTCGGGCAACAAGCAGCTTGGTGAGGATATGCTGTACGTGAAGGAAATCTTCATTGATGAAGGTCCTAGGCTGAAAAGGGTTTGGTTTCGTGGCAGGGGAAGGGCTGATATGCAGCTCAAACGAATGTGCCATATCACTGTGGTCATAGATGAGACCGGGGCGATTGCTACGTCCAAAAAGGCGGAGAAGTAAATGGGACAGAAGGTAAACCCTATTGGGCTTCGGATTGGAATTAACAAGACTTGGGCCTCTCGATGGTATGTGGATCGTAAAGAATATGCCAATACTTTGCATGAGGATCTTAGGTTACGGAAGCAGATATTGAAAATGCCTGAGACCAAGGGTGCGGACATAGCGGAGCTTGAGATAATTAGGCATCCCCAGCGAATCACGATTACTATACATACTGCTAGGCCTGGTGTTATTATTGGTGTCAAAGGGGCAAACATCGAGAAGATTGGTTCTGAATTGCAGAAGAATGTCAGCAAGAAGATCCAGATCAGGATAAAGGAAATACGGAATGCCGATGGCAATGCCCAGATTATTGCGCAAAACATAGCCAGGCAGCTTTTGGCTAGATCTTCGTTTAGAAGGACCATGAAGCAGGCTATTTCTAATGCGATGAAGAAAGGTAACGCTCAGGGTGTGAAAGTAAGGCTTTCTGGGCGACTTGGTGGTGCGGAAATGTCTCGTACCGAGGAAGCTAAAGAAGGCCGTATCCCTCTGCATACCTTGCGGGCGGATATAGATTACGGTTTTGCCGAAGCCCAGACCACATTTGGTGCCATTGGGGTAAAGGTGTGGGTATACAACGGCATGAAATACGGCAAGGAACAGAAGGAAGACGCTGGTGCTTTAGTTCGCAAACGGCGAGAGCGTTTTCCCGTTGGAAGGGGTCAGTAAGAGATGTTAAGCCCGAAACGAGTGAAGCGCCGCAAGGTGCAAAGGGGTAATATGCCAGGTAACGCTACCCGTTGCAATACAGTAGCGTTCGGTGATTTTGCCTTGGTTGCGATGGATAGGATGTGGATTACCAACCGACAGATTGAGGCGGCTCGTATTGCATTGAATCGTCATATAAAGAGGGGTGGAAAGATATGGATTCGTATCTTCCCAGACAAACCTTATTCCAAAAAACCTGCCGAAACTCGTATGGGTAAGGGAAAGGGTGGTCCCGAGTACTGGGTTGCCGTGGTGAAGCCTGGGACGGTTATGTTTGAGCTAGGTGGTGGTATCAACCGGACACTTGCCGAGGAAGCTATTACCCTTGCGGGGGCTAAGCTTCCTATTAAGACAAAGTTTGTAGCCCGTTCCGATATGGAATTGGGGGCTTAGGAGTACGGCGATGAAAAATTCGTTTAAGAACCTTTCGTTTCCGGAGCTTAAGGCCAAGCGGGACGAGCTTAAGAGGAAGCACATGGAGCTTAGGTTTCAGATGGTTGTTGGCCATGTTGATAACCCTGTGCAAAAACGCATAATGCGTAGACAGATAGCGCAGCTCAATACCCTTATCCATGGGCATGTACTTGCGGAAAGGAAAGCCGCACTGGCTCAGGCAATCCAAAGCGCCAAGAGCGCGGAGGCTAAATAATGGCGGAACAGGAAATCAAGGAAGCTGGACCTTCGACGGCTGGCAAAAAGAGCGGCAAGAAGGAGTTTGTGGGGATTGTCAAGAGTGATAAGATGATGAAAACCATTGTTGTCACAATCGCGACGATGAAACTGCATCCTTTGTACAAAAAGTACGTCAAGAGGCTTAAGAAGGTAAAAGCCCATGACGAGAACAATGATGCGAAGATCGGCGATAGGGTTCGTGTAATTGAATGCCGGCCTCTCAGCAGGGAAAAACGCTGGAGACTTGTTGAAATCCTTGAGCGCGCCAGGTAAAGGGAGTTACGGAAAATGATACAGGTGGAAACCTTCCTGAATGTGGCGGATAATTCAGGTGCTAAGCGCGCCCAGTGCATCAAGGTTCTGGGTGGTAGTAAGCGTCGTTATGCGAGTATCGGCGATATAATTGTGGTGGCAATAAAAGAGGCCCTGCCGACTTCGGCTATCAAAAAGGGCACAGTGGAAAGGGCGGTTGTGGTGCGTACCCATAAGGAGTATCGTCGTCCCGATGGAACGTATATACGGTTTGATGACAACGCATGCGTTATAATTGATGCCGCGTTGAATCCAAGGGGAAAACGTATTTTCGGGCCTGTGGCTCGGGAACTGCGGGAAAAGGGCGATTTTATGAAGATCGTGTCCCTTGCCCCAGAGGTTTTGTAGGAGAAAGATATGGCTGTAACGGTACGCAAGTTTAAACTGAAGAAAGAGGATACCGTTGAGATAATTGCTGGCAAGGACAAGGGAAAGCGTGGTAGGATACTTAAAATCCTTCGCGATAAGGATCGTGTCGTTGTTGAAGGGGCAAATATCGTAAAGAAGGCGCAAAAGCGCAGAAGACAGCAGGATCGTGGCGGTATTATCGAGATTGAGGCGGCGCTTCATAGTTCCAATGTTATGATTGTCTGTAAGAAGTGCGGGCCTACTCGAATTGGCTACAAGATGGAAGGTGATGCTAAGACCAGGATATGCAGGAAATGCGGGGAGGCGCTGTAATGAATAACACCAATGTACCCCGGCTAAAGAAGGTGTATAAGGAGAAAATTGCCCCCGAACTCTTGAAGGAATTCGGGTATAAAACGCCGATGCAGATACCAAAATTGGATAAAATAGTGGTAAGCATGGGTGTGGGTGAGGCCTTGCAGAACAAGAAACTTCTTGACGAGGCTGTCTCGACGCTGTCCCAGATTACGGGTCAGAAAGCGATCAAGACCAAGGCCCGTAAGAGTATCGCGAATTTCAAGATCAGGGCTGGGCAGGAAATTGGCGCGAAGGTAACGCTTCGTGGGGCAGTGATGTATGAGTTTTTTGACCGACTGGTAAACGTGGCTCTTCCCCGTGTCAAGGATTTTAGGGGAATCAATGGGAACGCCTTTGATGGTAATGGGAATTATTCCATGGGAATAGAGGAACAGATCATTTTCCCCGAGATCGATTTTGACAAGATTGAGAAGGTCGCCGGTTTGAATGTCTGTATTGTGACGACCGCAAGGACCGATGCGGAAGCGAAAGCTTTCCTTGGCAAATTCGGTATGCCGTTCAGGAAGTAACATGAAATACGAAATGTTTCATGCCGGAATTTTTTGCGAGAGGTGACAAATGGCAAGAAAGGCAATGATTATCAAGGCGCTGCGGACGCCTAAATATAAGACGAGAAGAGTGAACCGCTGTCGGATCTGCGGAAGGGCCAGGGGCTATCTGCGGAAATATGAGATGTGCCGCCTTTGCTTTCGCAAGCTTGCGAGTGAGGGGCTTATTCCCGGCGTAACCAAATCAAGCTGGTAGGAGAACAGGATGAGCGTATCTGATCCCGTTGCGGACATGCTGACAAAAATCCGGAATGCCGGAATGGCAAAGCATGAAAAAGTTGATATCCCTACCTCCAGACTTAAACTTGAGATCGTCAAGATCTTGAAAACCGAGGGGTATATAAAGAACTTTAAGAAGTCAACCCAGGAGGGCTCGAACATGATTCGGGTTTTCCTTAAATATGACGACACGACGGCTCCGATTATCCACGGCATAGAAAGGGTTTCGAAACCCGGTCGTCGTGTATACATGGGCTATAAAAATATGCCTAGGGTTTTTAACGGCTATGGTACCCTGATCGTTTCCACGTCCCAGGGGGTAACAACCGGAAGAAAGGCCGCCGAGAAAAAAGTCGGCGGCGAAATCATCTGTACTGTTTGGTAAGGGAAAGGAAAATGTCGCGTATCGGAAAAATACCGGTTAAGGTTCCCCAAGGGGTAAAGGTTGCTTTTGCCAACGAGCTGATAACCGTTGAAGGACCCAAGGGGAAACTGATGCAGAAGTATCACCCCGTTATTGCCTTTGAGGACAAGGGCGCGGAAGTAGTAGTCAGTCGGGTAAACGAGGAAAAGCAGACCAAGGCCTTTCACGGACTTTACCGGAATCTCCTTAACAATATGGTGACGGGGGTTTCGACCGGTTTCAGTAAGACCCTGATCATAACCGGCGTTGGTTACCGTGCGGAGGTTCAGGGAAACCTTCTTTTCCTGAGTCTTGGTTACTCGAACGACATTTACTTCGGTATTCCGGAGGGCATTGCGATCACTGCGGAGACTACGAAGATAACGGTTAGCGGCATCGACAAGCAAAGGGTGGGGGAGATTTCAGCCCAGATCCGCAAGCTCAGGCCGCCCGAGCCGTACAAGGGCAAGGGAATTCATTACGAGAACGAGAAGATTCGGCGGAAAGTCGGTAAATCGGGTGTTAAATAAGGTGCAAGGGTGTAGATATGTTGCGAAAAATGCTGGAAAAAGACCGGAAACGGCTTAAACGAAAGATTCACATTCGCAAAAGGGTGTCCGGCACATCGGCACGTCCGCGGATGACTGTCACGCGAAGCAACCGCAGGCTGTCGATTCAGGTGATTGACGACACCCAGGGGCATACGCTGGTTTCCGCTTCCACTTTGGAAAAGGAGCTTCGGGGTATAAAGGCGACTGTTGACGGTGCCGGACAGCTTGGCGAGATCATGGGCAAGCGACTGCTGGAAAAAAACATCAAGTCCGTGGTTTTTGACCGTAACGGGTATCTGTATCATGGGATTGTCAAGGCCATGGCCGATGGTGCCAGAAAGGCCGGGGTGGAGTTCTAGGGGGCGGAATGGAAAACGAGAAAAACATAGAGGAAAAAGAAGCAGTTGCGGTCAGCGAAAACACCGAAGGTGCAGTTGCGGAAGTGAAAACGGAAGCTGTGGTTGAGCCCACTCCCTCCCGGCATTTTTCCGGTGAAGGAAGAGGCGACGGTCGCAGAGGTCGCGGGCGCGATCGTGACAGGGACCCGTCGGACAAGGAATTTGTTGAAAAACTGGTAAAGCTTAACCGTACGGCCAAGGTCGTAAAGGGCGGTCGCCGTTTCTCATTCTCCGCCCTCACGGTCATAGGTGACAGGAAGGGCAACGTAGGTTACGGTTTCGGCAAGGCCAACGATGTTTCCGAGGCGATCCGCAAGAGTATCGACAAGGCAAAACGCAACATGATAAAGCTTCCGGTAAAAAACGGCACTATTCCCCATGAGGTAACTGGGTTTTTCAAGGCCTCGCAGGTACTGCTCAAGCCGGCCTGTTCGGGAACAGGTATTATCGCCGGTGGGCCGGTGCGTGCCATAATGGAGGCTGGGGGCGTTACCGACGTGCTGTCAAAGTCCATCGGTGCGTCGAGCCAGTTCAACGTAATCAAGGCGACCTTTGACTGCATCAGCAAGATGATGAACGCGAAAACTATAGCGAAAAACAGGGGCAAGTCCCTGAAGGAACTGTGGGGTTGATATGGCTAAGATCAGAGTCCGATTGGTTCGGAGTACCATTAGATGCCTTCCCAGACAGCGAGCCACGGTT
>Ga0209755_10004085_pt1 | contig 17585 bp, 13 predicted proteins | sample TergutCo191P1_FD_187301 | JGI IMG/M metagenome (GOLD analysis project Ga0209755, IMG submission 187301) | Cornitermes sp. P1 segment gut microbial communities from Petit-Saut dam, French Guiana - Co191P1 (SPAdes) (version 2) | ecosystem: Host-associated > Arthropoda: Insects > Digestive system...
CCTATGTCACGCATTGATGATGCGGTAATTCGTATTCTGCGGTTTAAAAAAAGCGCAGGAATTTTAAATATGCGTTCATTAAGAAATGTACACGGTTCTTCAGATACGCACAATGCTTTAACTGAGCAAACTGATACTATCGGTTCAAATAAAAACAGGCAGACAGCGCGATCAATAGTCTCTGATTCGCTTGTTTTGCTTCGCAATGAAAATAATGTTATCGCTAATTTATCATCTTGCAAAAATATTCTTGTTACAGGTCAGGGAGCGGATAACATCGGAATGCAATGCGGAGGCTGGACAATCACATGGCAGGGAAATCTCGGCCCTATCACAAAGGGAACAACAATTCTTGAAGGCATTAGAGAAGCTGTAAACGGCAGAGCGAATGTTTCGTATAACGCTCAAGGGAAAGCGCGGGGAAATTTTGACGCAGTGATTGCGGTAATAGGAGAAAATCCTTATGCGGAAACACAAGGGGATCGTTCAAATGATATTAATATAAGACACGCTGATGCTGATATGTTAAAGGACGCTTACAGTTACGGCTGTCCTGTAATTGTAATTATGTTATCTGGAAGACCGATGACTATCGGCGACGAATATAAAAACTGGGATGCTTTTATTGCAGCCTGGCTTCCCGGAACTGAAGGCGGAGGTATCGCAGATGTACTTTTCGGCAACCGCAGTTTCACAGGACGCACTCCTTACACTTGGCGTAAAACAATTAATGGAGATGTTCTATACCCATTGGGATTTGGATTGACAGGGAAGTAGAAAATATCGAAAAGGCAAATACTGAACAAAAGTGGAAATAATTTTCGCACAAACTTTGTTTGCATAAACAAAATTTACACAAACAGAGTTTGCACAAACTCTGTTTGCCTTTCCGATACTTAATTTAATTTAATAATTCTTTAGGAACTTTGCCGCCGTTTTCCGCGAGAGCTTTCATTACCTCTTTGTGAAGCCAAATATTTTTCTCGGCAGATCCGTCAGCGTGGGGGCCTGAGTATTTCAAATCGGCGGCTAGTTCTTTGCGGGCAGCAAGGCTGCTGTCAAGATCGAGCGCCTTCAGTAAATCGACAATCGAAGTGCGCCAATTGAGCTGTATGCCTTTTGCTTTCACTGCAGCTTCAAGGATAGCTTCTACATCAACAGGTTTCGGCGGCGCCGCTGCCGCTTTAGCCGCCGCCGCTTCTGCAGCCGCTTTTCCTGCCGCCATCGCCGCCGCAGCAGTCCCTGATTGCGCTGAAAACACAGGTTGAGCCGCCGCCGCAGGTTTTGCCGGTTCATCCTTTTTACCTAAAATTTTGTTTTTAATTGAATCAAAAATACCCATAAAACTCTCCTTTAATCATTGTTCGGATTTTATAATCCGTATACTAATTTTACAGCTTAAAGCCGCAGATCACAAGAAAAAGATTAGGCAGCCTTTAACCTTTCAAATTCCCGCATCCGGGCTTATAATTAAAATATGGACAAACAGGGTTTACAGGTTCAACGCCAGTCGCTCGTACAAGATCAACGCCTAAAAATAAACCCTCAACTGCTTCAATCTATCAAATTGATGGAATTGCCTCTTATGGATTTACGGGAGCGGATTGAACAGGAGCTGGAAAGTAACCCTGCGCTGGAAATCCTTGAAGATAACAGCACTGTCCCTTTAGACGAAACGGAAACTCAACGCAAGGAAGAGGACGAGTATTTTGAAACAACTTCCGATTCGGGGCAGCGCGGTAATGAGTTAGCCGAAGAACACCGGCGTTTTATCGAAGGCGTGCTGACACGGGCGGAAACTTTACAGGAACATCTGATACGGCAAATTCAATTAGAACCTATTGATGATGAACTTCGTTCTATCGCAGAAATACTTATTCAAAATCTTGATGATGACGGGTTTCATAAAGAGAAACCGGAAACCTTATTTACCGCCCCTCAGCAACGCCTGCATGAAGCGCTGCAATTAGTCCGCGAACTTGAGCCTACAGGAACCTGTACAAAAGATTACCGCGAATCGCTTATGGTTCAAATCTCGTTGATTCATGACATACCAGGCGTAGTTTTATTTAATATTGAAAAAGCCCTTGATCATCTTGAACTTATCGAACGTGAAAAATATGCGGTACTTGCAAAAAAAATCGGCATAGACGAATATGAAACCCGCGTTATCTGCAATTTTTTAAAAACGCTCTCCCCCTTTCCGGGACGCGCTTTTGAGCCTGCCGCTTCAGAAGTGCGTTTTGTTATTCCCGATATCCGCGTAATAAGAGATAAGGATGAGTTTTTCATCAAACTGAATGATGAAACCTTCCCTGTCTTGGGAACAAATTCCTTTTTTGAAAAAATGATCGATTCTGAAGATCAAAATACAAGAGATTTTGCCCGTGAAAAAATCAGGGAAGCGCGGCTGTTTATCAATCATTTGAGTCAGCGAAATAAAACATTAATTAGAGTGTCAAACGCTATTTTAGAATTTCAAAGAGCTTTTTTTATTAACGGGCCGAAATATCTCTCTCCGCTGACCTTGGGTGATATAGCGAAGGAATTGCAAATCCATGAAACGACCGTTTCCCGCACGGCAAACGGCAAATATATGCAAACCGAGTGGGGCATCTTTGAAATCCGATACTTTTTTACCAACTCTATAAGCGGGACCGGATCAACCGGGTCTCAGTTTTCCAAAGAAAGCGTAAAAGAGATGATAAAAGAGATAATAACAGCCGAAAACCGTCTTTTATCGGATCAGGAGATTTCGGCTCTTTTAAAGCAAAAAGGAATTGCGCTAGCGCGCAGAACTGTGGCAAAATATAGAAAGGAACTAGATATGGGCTCTTCATACACCCGGAAAGTCAAACATAGTTTGATAAGGGAAAAAAATTCAGGAGGTTCTAAATGAACTTGGAAATTAAAGCAGTGCATTTTACAATGCATGACGAAGCAAAAGAGTATCTAAATAAAAAAATTGAAAGGATCCGCAATGCCGAAAACATGATTGTCGATATGATAATCACCATAAAAAAAGATAAAGATTTTAATGCCGAAGCTACGGTTAATTTCCGCTGGGGGGTATCAATCCATGTCAGCGAAGAAGATTTTGATTTAACCATAGCTATAGATAAAATGATAGATAAATTGGAAGCAAAAATCACTAAAGAAAAAGAAAAAGTAAAAGAAAAACGGTAATCTTTTAATTTAAGAATATAAAATTAATTATCACAGGAAGAAGATTATGGAGAAATATTCCGGCTCTTCATTAGAAGAGAGCGTATCTAAAGAAACGCACGTTTCATCAGAAACACAAACACAGACTTTAAAAAAACGACTTGAAAAAGTTTGGGATTGGATGGCGAAAGAAGGCATCGCGCTTATTATGCTTGAAGATACAGAATCAATGAGGGATCAAAATATCTGCTGGCTTACAGGGCATCCAAATGACGCGCTGCTTTTTCTTTCGGTTGATAGAAACGCCCTTCTTGTTGCATGGGATATAAATCTTGCAAAAATATACGCTTGCAATTCATCTGCGGCAGTCGCTTCTTACAATGATTTTGACCGCACGCCTTTAAAAGCTCTGACAGCAGCAGCAAAAAAAATGGGCATCCCTTCAGGATCAAAAATAGAAATACCGTCTGTTACCCCCTACCCTGCTTTCCTTAACTATGTAGGCGAACTCACCGATTATGACATCATCTGCCGCGAAAAAAGCGCCGCTTTAGAAATAAAAAAAATGAGAGCTGTTAAAGATGATGAAGAAATATCCATTATAAAAAAAGCGGCTGTTTTTACAAATGAAATAATTAACTTACTGGAAAAAAATGTGCGAACAGGAAAAATAAAAACGGAAACTGATGCCGCAATGTTCATACAAATCGAAGCGCTTAAAAGAGGCTGCGAAGGAATAAGTTTTGAAACCTTGGCGGCAGGACCTGAGCGCAGTTACGCCATTCACGCTTTCCCCTCGTCAACCTCCTCCCCCTTTGGCGCTCAAGGGCTTTCAATTCTGGACTTCGGCTTAAAGTACAAAGGTTACTGCACCGACGTAACCCTAACCTTTACCCGCAATATAAACTCCAAACAGGAAAAACTTGTCAGCCTTGTAGAAAAAGCAAGCAAACTTGCAATTCCAATGTCGCGTAACGGCGCGCAGGCAAGAGATATAGCTTACGCCGTAGATGTTTTATTTAAAAAATATAAAAAAGAAATGCCTCACGGTTTAGGTCACGGGGTAGGTCTTCAAGAACACGAATTCCCTGTCATCAGAAACTCAAGCAATAATGACTGGATACTGGAACCGGGAATGATCTTCACAATAGAGCCGGGGCTTTACGATCCGGTCCTCGGCGGTTGCCGCCTTGAAAATGATATTTTAATAACAGAAAACGGATATGAAATTTTAACCGGAGCAAGAATCATAAATTTATAACAAGCATTTTCATACAGCCGCTCTAGCCTAAGCGTAAAAAATAAGCTATCCTTCTATTAAAGTTGTTCGGAAACTTCAGTTTCTGAACAACTACCAAATTACAAACCGCATTTTCGCAGCCTTAAGGCGAGAAAATGCAGGACTGGTTCAACAACCAACCGGGTTGTTGAACTAGTCTATTATTAAAGATACAAAAGAGGCATCATGAAAGTTTGGATAAAACTACTAATAGGCTCAGTCCTGGGGATGGTAATAGGCTTCCTGTTACCGAATACTGAAAGCGTAATCGCGGCGCTTCAATGGCTGGAAAAGTTCGCTATCGGAATCGGCAGGTATGCTGTAATTCCGGTTCTGGTTTTTTCACTGACAATTGCAGTTTATGAACTGCGTATGGATGAACAGTTTTGGTCTACAGTTTTAAAAAATATCCTGTTGATTATTGTTGCATCTGTATTTGTAATTTTTTCCGGGATTTTTGTAACATCAATCTTTTCACCAGGAAGAATACCGATAGAAACAATCGAACAAATCGAAGTGCTTGGGATTGATGTAACCGCAAACATCTACGATATATTCCCGTCAAATATGTTAAGCGTATTGACAGGTTCAGGTTCTTATCTCTTTCCTATTTGTGTGTTTGCATTCTTCCTTGGACTTGGATTGAATTACGATAGAAATTATTCTAAACCGATAATTTCACATATCGATTCCCTTTCAAGAATTTTTTATCATATCGCATCTTTCTTTACAGAAATTTTGGGATTTATTATAATCGTTCTTACCGCTTTTTGGGCGGTACGTTTTAACAGCGTATTGCAAGCAAAAGTTTTTAAAGATTTAATTTTACTGCTCGGTATTTTCAGCGTAACTCTTTGCTTTGTCATCTTCCCCTTATTATTATATTTTTTAAAACCGAGGATTAATCCCTGGCGTGTCCTTTACGGTTTGCTCGGCCCTGCTTTTACAGCATTCTTTTCAGGAGATATTAATTTTTCAATTCCGGTTCTTATAAGGCACACAAAAGAAAATTTCGGTATACGCAGAAGATCAAGCGCAATTTCTCTCGCATTATTTTCAACCTTCTGCAGGTGCGGCAGCGCAATGGTAGCGGCGGCGGCTTTTATCGTTATAATAAAATCTTATTCATGGATCGCTACAGCTAATTTATTATTAATCGGCTTGCATGCCTTTGTAATTTCTTTCCTTCTTGCACGCCATCCTGGAGAAGGCGCATACATTGCATTAATAGCTCTTTGCCTCACTTACGGCGGCGGTGATGAATACCGTGCGGGCTTTTTACTTTTAAAACCATTGGCGTTTTATCTGATAGCTATCGGCACTTTTATTGATATTATGGTTAACGCTTTCGGAACATATGTTATAGCGCGTTTAAACGGTTTTATCGAAGAAAAGAATCTTGTACATTACATCTAGTGAATAAAGAACTATTAACAAAGAACAATGAGACAGCGGTATTAACGCAAGGCATAGAAATACTTTGTAAAAATGACAGCGATATTAATTCGCTAATCTCATCCTGCAGCGAAAAAATTAATTTAACTCTTTCCCGTTACATAAAAGAAATAGAACTTTTTAATAAAGCATACAGTCTTGTAGGGGCGGGCGACACAGAAGAGCTGGTAATAAAACATATTTTGGATTCTATCGCGCCGCTGGGGATTATTTTCCGTTTATTAAAGAAGTTAAACGCAACAAATAATACGCAAATCGCTTATCAAATCGCAGATGCAGGTTCAGGCGCGGGATTGCCCGGTATTCCGCTTGCGATTACCCTGCCGCAATGTAATTTCTCACTAATTGAACGCATGGGGCGCAGAGCGGGCTTTTTATGCAACACAAAGGCGGTGCTTTCTCTTACCAACATCAACGTAGAAGAAAGCGAATTAGAAAAAATAGCGCATAACAAATTCGATCTTGTAACTTTCCGCGCTTTTAAACCGATAGAACCTAAATTATTAAAAACATTGTTTAATATTTGCAAAGACGGCGGTATAATCGCCGCATACAAGGGAAAGATAGAAAAAATAGAAGAAGAGATGTCCTTTCTGGAGAGAACAAAATGGGAAGCAATCCCTTACAGCGTGCCTTTCTTGAATGAAAAGCGGCATATGCTTATTATTAAGAGATAATTAATTCAACTACAGAGTGCCTCTCGATATTTCCAAGCTTCTCTTTACTAAATATTATCTATTACTATCTTGAATAACACAAATATTATAGCAGAAAATAAAAATATCAAATTACAGTGATCGCTCTGTAAAACTCTGCGGTGAAAATTTACCTTCTTCTTTTAGAAAGCAATATTAACCGTAATAAACTGGCTATCGCTGTCAGCGCGGAAGCGACATAGGTCATCGCGGCGGCGTTTAACACTTTTCTTGCGCCTTTAAGTTCATCGGCGGTAAGGACATTGTTAGCTTTTAAAATTGCAATTGCCCTGTTAGACGCATTAAACTCTACAGGCAGTGTTATAACATAAAAAAGCACAGCTCCGCTGAAAAGAATAATTCCAATATTGAATAACAGTTGCGCAAAAGAACCGTATGATTCGCTTCCTTGGATAGCAAGACCGGCAATCGCTATCCAGGGTCCAAGCGATGAGCCAATGTTCGCTACCGGGACAAGGGTACTTCTTAACACAAGAGGCCCCCAGCGTGTCGCGTGCTGAATGGCATGACCTGCTTCATGAGCGGAAACGCCTACCGCGGCGATTGATGTTTGACTGTATACGGGTTCGGAAAGACGCAATTTTTTATTTGTAGGATCGTAATGATCTGTTAAAGAACCTTTTACAGCTTCGATTCCTACATCGTTAATATTGTTTGATCTTAATAAAATATCCGCGGCTTTTAAACCTGTTATACCATTTGTACTTGGTATTTTTGAATACTTTGAGAATGTGGACTTAACCATAAACTGTGCAATCATTGAGAGAATTAAAGTCGGCACTACCAAAATTAAATAATAATAATCCATATTACACCTCTTAAAAAATTTTATCCGTTTACAGCAGGAGGGCTTCTTCTGACAGTATACTCTAATTTTGCAGGTTCGGGAATATTGCTTGCATTAGCGGCGCGTTCAAGCATCGCTTTTTGAGCGCGGAAAGGTTTTTCGCCGTGAGCGGGATTTAATTGCGACCACTCGCCGTTACTGTTAAGTATAGATGCCTTGCAATTATCACGGAAATAATCATTTAAAATATCATGCAACTGCACACGTAATTTTTCATCAAGAATGGGAAATAAAATTTCCACACGTCTTTCAAGATTACGGGGCATCCAATCCGCGCTTGCAAGATATAATTCTTCAGAACCTCCGTTAGAGAAATAATAAATTCTTGAATGTTCAAGATAATGATCGATGACACTGATTACACGGATATTTTCTGAAACTTTCGGAATACCCGGAATCAATGTACAAATACCGCGTACGCAAAGAGAAATTTTTACTCCTGCCTGTGAAGCTTCATACAATGCTTTAATTATATCGATATCGGTAAGCGCGTTCATTTTTGCTATAATCTTTGCGGGAAATTTGTGACGCGCTCTGTTTGCTTCTCTTTCAATCAATTCTAAAAAACGGCGTTTAAGGCCTGTAGGCGCAATCGTTAACCTCATCATTGATTGAACTGTAGAATAACCTGTCAGCATATTAAAAATTAATCCTGCATCATAAGTTATATCTTCGCGGCAGGTAAAAAGACAAATATCTTCGTAATATTTCGCTGTCCTGTAATTATAGTTTCCTGTAGAAAGATGCACATAACGTTTTATACGATCATTTTCGCGGCGCATAACTAAAGTTATTTTTGAATGTACTTTTAAATGCGAAAGACCGTACACAACAATAACTCCCGCTTTTTCAAGCCTGTTCGCCCAGGAAATATTACGCTCTTCGTCAAAACGCGCTTTTAATTCAACAACAGCCGTTACATGTTTGCCGTTCAGTGCAGCTTGTTCCAGCGCTCTTACAATGGGAGAATATGAAAATTCCGTTTGCCCTGAAGAACTTGAATGAATACCGATTCCGGGGATTGCCCCGCCGGTTCTGTAAAGAGCCGTCCTGATCGAAATAACCTGAGGATCGGTTGCCGCTTCTTGAAAAAAACGTACAACAGGATCAAAAGATTGATAAGGTAAATGCAGAATAACATCTCCTTGACTGATACGATCCCAAATAGGCACGGTTGTTTCTGCCGATTTTTCTTCATGAAAATCATGCGATTTATAAATCTTCCACGGTTTTTCGCTTAACGCTTCAAGACCTGCAACATTTGAAATTTCCATTAAATCGATAGGATTGATAGGGCCTTCAACTTCGTAAAGATAATCGCTATCCAAAGAAAAACGCCGTGCAAGTTCGTCTTTTAACTTTTCACTTCCGTGCGAATAAACCATCCGTATGACATTTGATCTTCCCCTGTCTTCAAGAACTTCAACCATAGCTTCAACATAATCTTCGTCACGCTGTTCATCGACAGAAAAATCCGCATCGCGGTTTATTTTAAACATCATGCTTTCTTTTACACGGTATCCCGGAAAAAGATACGCGCCCCATGTAACAATAATATCTTCCAGTAAAGCAAGCTGAAGGTTTTCCTTTTCTTCTTCTCCGTTAGGCGCATTAGAAGAGTTTGCACGCTGCTCCTGCTGCACATTTTCTTCATTTTTCGGCAGCCAGATAATTCTATCAAGAACTGAGGGCAAGGGGACGATAATTTTTGACGCAAACTCTGTTTGCGTTAAGACAGTTTTTGCATCCTCTGCGGATGGATTTTCCGCTTCAAGCAGAAAGACAGCGTTTAACGAACTGCTTTTTATAAAAGGCATCGGTTTGTCATCTTCAAGACGCAAAGGTGTAAGCACAGGATAAATCTGGCTTACAAAATACGAATCTAAAAAATCAAGCTGCGGGACAGACCATTCATCGGGACGGAGTATAGACAATCCGTTTTTTGCAAGACCGGGAAATATTTCCTCACATATACAGGTGATTTGCTTTTTTATAATTGAATGGGCTTTTTCTGAAATTTCTTTTAATTGTTCCGCCACAGTTAGTCCGCAGACATCAACGGCGGCGTTTACAGAGTTTGCATCCGCTTCCGCATTTAACAAACGTTTTAACGCAGCTACCCTGACCATAAAAAATTCGTCAAAATTCGTTGAAACTATCGAGAAAAATCTTAATCTTTCAAGCAAGGGCATATCTTTGCGCAAACCTTCATTTAAAACACGCTCATTAAAATCCACCCATGAAAGATCGCGGCTTAAAAAAGGCAATTGCAAATTCTGTTTATTCTTATTCCCGTCTGACTCATTGCTGTTTTTCATTTAACTTACCCTCCTTAATAAGATTATATCATAATATTGATAAAAGTTTTAAGTTTGTAATTAATTTAAAACAACTTTGTATCCAAATACATCTTGAAACATCTTTCCTTTTTCTTCAAGACTGACCAATTCAAGAGAAAGATCATACGCTTTATCGGCATGAATAACAAGGCTTTCAAGCCGGCGTTCTACACTGATTTTTTTAATATGCTGAGTATGACCGCAATCTAAGGCATCAGCTACTCTTAAAATGGATACCATTTTTAAAACAAGGATACGGTCTTCCCTCTGAAGTTTAACGTACTCAATATCCGAACTGGAAGGCGGATCGCCGCGATGATAACAAATAACATTTGCGATTATATTTAATTCCTCAGTATGAAGACCGAAAACTTCAGAATTTGCAACTATGTACTGACCGTGTTTTTGATGAGCGGAAGGTTTGATATAATTTCCTATATCGTGCAAAATCGCTGCGGTTTCCAGCATGATGCGCTGCCGCCGATTCATACCGTGCTCTTTTAAAAGCGCGTCAAAAATTGTCATGCAGTGACGCGCAACATGAAGCCCGTGCAGCTCGTCAAAATGAAACTTCTTTCCAAGATTGACAGCAGAAGCGATAATCTGCAAAAAGAATTCATCCTGTATAGAAGAGTCTATACCTGAGGCAAGATCAAGAAGAAAACCGTCACGGATTGTCACAAGAGGGACAGCGACATTTGCAGCTCCTGTTCTTTCCAAAAAAAGTTTTAGAACCAATAAACCGGGGACTAAGCCTTCTGCATCGGCATAAGTGATTGCAAACTGTTGTATGCAATCTTCGATACTGTAATTGCGTATTTTTTCGATAAACTTAATAAAATCAGAGCGTTCAATGATACGGCAATTTTCATTTAATTCCTTGCCTACTTTATCTGATGCAAGCCGCGCATCAGCTCCTGCCGCAACCATAGTTCTTACATGCGCAAGGTCCATCTCCATGTCAAGCATAGCCAGAGTGTTTTTTATATTCTCATTCAAATAACGTTCATAAAAAATACCTGCGCCCAAACCGTGGCGCGAATGTTGATCGATAATTATAGTTCCCATTTTAAGACTGTGCGCCGCAACCATTTGACCTCTGCGTAAAAGCATTATTTCTGTCGAACCGCCGCCGATTTCTATAATCATTGAATTACCGCGTCCGAAAAGAGGAATATCCTGTTTTAATGCAAAACGGACAGCAAGATACATCAATCTGTTTTCTTCGATACCTTCTACTATGGTAATTTTAAAACCTGTTTCCTGTTTAACACGATCTATAAAAATATCCCTGTTACGTGCAACACGTATCGCGCTTGTGGCGATAACGTAAATATTTTTATCTTCAATGCCCCATCCTGCCAAAAGTTCTCTGTAATTCTGAAGAACAGTTAGACATTCCATCATCGATTCTCTTGAAAGCAATCCTGAAGTAAAAACATCGCGTCCCAAAGATACAGGGCGAACAGCGCGATCAAGAACATTCCAATTTCCATTGGGAAAAATTTCTGCTATTTGCAGCCTTATCCCTGTGGAACCGATTTCCAGAATGGCGGCAAGAGTAACGTCCATAATTTACAGTTTATCAATAAGGATTGAACATTTGCCGGAAGGAATCGGCAGTGTTTTCTCTTTAACATTTAATATGTTAATTGTAAAATAATAAAGTTTTTCGCTTTCCATTTGTATTTCCCAGCCTCTGCCGCTTTTATTGGAAAGTATTGTGATCATATTATTTTTTAACGAAAGATTCTCTACACCCATTGTTTCCATGTTAGGAATAACCCAATCAACAGTTTTACGGGGAAGGGAAATTGATAAGCCAACTATATTTTCGATAGTTAAACAAATAGTGGAAAGCGCGTCGTATGTTAAATACTGAGCGCGCGGAAAAGAAGGTTTACCTGACCATTTTGCAGGCCCTTCTTTTGTGGGCATATACGCTTCCCAAAGATTTCCCCTGTGATGATTGCCGTCAGAGCTCATCGAGTCCAGCATAAAATACACATGCCTGATTGCGCATTCCCTTGCCAAATCCCACCGCTGATATCTTTCAAGCCCTTTAATAACCATAAAAGTTAAATGAGGAAAAACCGATCCTCGGTAACCTCTTCCGTTTTCATCAAAATCTTCTTCAGATACAGCAAGCGAAGGGAAAGGATGCGAAGTGCCGAAAAATTTCGGATCAGAAAGTTTTTCTATAATAAGTTCCGCTTTTTCACCGTTTGGAATTTCGGCTAACAGGGGCCAAAAACCTGCAATGGTTTTTATCGGTACTTGTTTCTCGCTTTTATTAATATCATAATAAAAACCGTCAGACGCATTCCACATCAATGAATTAATTCTGGTTTTTAATGCAAAATACTGACGCTTATAAATAAAACTTGTTTCTTTATCATTTAAAATATCAGCGAGCGCAGACAGGTAAAGCATATTTATAGCCATCATCGTGTTAAAATCCATGGCGTAATAAGCGTCGCCTCTGGGTAAATTAGACATTCCTGTTGCACATAACGGCGTTTTATATAACCCGTTTGTTTTTTTAAAAGTTGAATCTATCCAGCTTGTATATTTGCAAAGAATCGGCATTATATCTTTAATCCGTTTTTTATTTCCGGATTTATGATAGATATTGTACTCAACCCAGGCAAACAAAGGTATCCCTAAGCCTTCAGGATTTTCACGTTCAAGAACGGGATGGCCTGTTTTTATATCATAGGCGCATCGGATAGCTCAGTTGACTTCCTGACGTTCATAGAATAAATCCAATGTTGGGTGAGCTTGATAAATTCTATTGGAATAAACCAAAAAGAATGAGGAAAAAATAGCATCAACTTGGGTAACCGCCTGAGATTCGGGATAAGAGAAGAATTTACCTTCTATACCGCTTTTATCGCCTCCGCTCTTCCAGCAATCTTCTATCCAAGCCCATGTTTTATCATAAATATCGACAAAATCCTGATCATAAAAATGGATTTTGGGGAAATCTAGCTTAGTCACAGATACTCCTTAGGATCAAAACAACTACAACCTTTTAAATATACTATGGAATTGCTAAATTTGCCATAATTTTTTAATATATTTTTAAAAAATAATAAAAAATCAGGAAAAAACGGTGTTTTATACATACTTTTTATCATATTTTACTCACTTAAATCAAAGTTTATCCCGGAATCCCCCGCTTCTAAAATCGCTTTTTACAGCAATTCCTCTCCATGCTTGACACATGCTAGATATATAATCAAATCTAATAAAAATTGGATTCAAAGAAAAGGGAATAATGTTTTTGAATAAATGAAACAAAAGAGGCAAAAGATAATCAAAAATTATTAAAAGATTATTGATGATGCGCTGGAAACTTTGCGGCGCGAGCAAAGCAGCACAATGATCGATTTTTATTATACAGTAAAATAATTTAAACACCTTACATAGTGACAATCTTCTAACATAAATGTAAACTTAAAAAGCAATGGATAGCGATCCCGTTTCCGAAGACACCGAAACAAAACCGGAGAAAAATCTTCAAGAATTATCTCAAAACACACCTCAAACAGCTGCAAGCCTCGTCCGTCATGGATCGATTTTATCCCTGCTCACATTAATTTCCAGGGTTCTCGGTCTCTTACGTGAAATGACAAAAGCAAGATTCCTCGGCACATCAGCTCTCTCCGATGCGTTTTCTGTCGCCTTCTTACTGCCGAATTTATTCCGCCGCCTTTTTGCAGAAGGCTCTATAACCGTCGCTTTTGTCCCTACATTTAAAGAATTTTTACTGGAAAATAACAAAGAAAAAACACGCGAGTTTTTATCTTGCATGTTCACATTTTTAACATTCTTTGTTACCTTAGCGGTTTGTATCGGTATACTTGCCGCTCCTTTTCTTGTCCGTATTTTCGGAGTCGAAGAATTTGATGAAACGGTTTTATTAACAAGAATTATGTTTCCTTTTCTCGGACTCATTTCATTAGCGGCATTGTTTCAAGGAATTTTAAACAGCTTGCATATTTTTACACCTTCAGGGCTTGCGCCGATTTTGCTTAACATTGTAACTATAGCTTGCGCTTACGCATTGAGTCCTTTCACAAAAAATCCTGCACGCGCAATGGCAATTGGTATTATAATCGGAGGATTTTTAGAATTAGCGATCCAACTTCCTTTTGTATTAAAACACGGGCAAACATTTTTTATTACAAGCATTAAAAGAGCCTTAAGTAATCCGGGAACAAAAAAAGTTTTACGCTTGGTTAGCCCTACGATAATCGGAATGGCGGCTTATCAATTAAACGATCTTGTTTCCACTGCATTGGCAGGAAGAGCGGGAGAAGGAATTGTATCGAGCCTTCAATATTCTCTGCGGCTTCAGGAATTATTTTTAGGAATTTTTGCAGTTTCAATAGGGACGGTATTGCTTCCAAATCTAACAGAATATGCAAAAACTTCCAATTGGGAGATGTTTAATAAACGCCTCGGCTCTTCTATTAATATTATCGCTCTTATTACAATTCCTGTAACTTTTTTTTCGATGGCGCAAGGACAGAATATTATTCGATTACTTTTTCATGGTTATAGTTTTGATGAAACATCTGTTACTTTAACTTTAACCGCTTTTATGTTTCATATACCGGGGCTTTTATTTATTGCGCTTAACAGAATTATAGCCCCAGCTTTTTATTCGCAAAGCGATACTAAATCTCCGACTATAGCAGGGGTTATTTCTTTTGCAATCAATATTTTGCTTGCCGCTGTTTTGGTAGGCCCTTTTAAAGGGGCAGGCATTGCTTTTGCGCTTTCTTTTGCAAGCGCGGTAAACACTGTTTTTCTTTTAATTTTTCTCGGAAAAAACCGGAATATAAATTTAAGTTCTCACATCGGTAATATTTTACTTTATATTTTAAAAATGATTGTACTTTCCGTATTAGCAGTAATTCCTGTTCTTTTTATCTCTCCTTTACTTAATAAAATATTTGCAGATAACGGACGGTTAATTTCTAACGGAGTCCCTCTTGTAATAAACACATGTATTTTTTTCATAATTGGAATCGCATTACTTGCCGTTTTTAAAGATCAAAACTTTATCGCTATATTAAATATGATTAAAAATAAGAGCAGGATAAAAAATGACACCTAACCAAAAAAAACAAAGCGGTTCGTTACGCAATCTTCCAACAGTAGTAATCGCAGGCAGACCCAACACAGGAAAATCTACGCTTTTTAACAGATTGCTGCACAAACGCAGAGCGATCACAGACCCGACACCCGGCGTAACACGCGATCCTGTTGAAGCCGAATGTTTAATTGACGAAAATCCCATCCGCCTCATTGACACGGGAGGATTCAAACTTACCGAGTGTGATGAAATTGATAAACTTGTAATAGAAAAAAGTCTTGAAATGATAAAAAAAGCCGACCTAATCATTTTTCTTCTTGAAGCAGGTGAAATTACAAGCGAGGATGAAGAACTAATCGGTTTGCTTCGTCCGTATTGGAAAAGGGTAATTGCCGCTGTAAATAAAACAGAAGGCGGCAGGCATGAAGCAGACTCGTGGAACATTCTTTCTTACGGTTTTGAAAAAGTTTTAATGATCTCCGCTGAACACGGTGACAATATCGGAGAATTAAAACAAGAAATTATTAAACGTATTGATTTTTCTAAAGTTGAACAAAACATCGAGGAAGAACAAATAATCCGCATCGCGCTTTTAGGAAAACCGAACACAGGCAAATCCACATTGGCAAACCGTCTTACAGGAGCAAATGCATCTATAGTGAGCGAAATTCCTGGAACAACAAGAGATACTGTCGAAGGAAGTTTTGAGTGGAAATCAAGAAAGTTTGTAATCCTTGACACAGCGGGCATCAGGCGGAAAACAAAAGTGACGGAAAATATCGAATACTATTCGGTAAACCGCGCAATCAAAACAATAGATGATTCAGACATAATTATATTGATGATAGATGCCGCCGAGGGTCTTTCCGATCAGGATAAAAAAATCGCAGCCCTTGCGCATGACAAAGGCAGAGGCATCATCATGGCGCTTAACAAATGGGATACAATGCCTCAGTTAAAAAATACATTTAACACGGTTGCTGACAGAATACGTTTTCTTTTCGGGCAGATGGAATATGCGCCCCTTATACCTGTAAGCGCGAAAGACGGAACAGGTGTAGATAAACTTTTAAATACCGCGATAACAATGTACAGACAGCTTAACATTCAAATAGTAACATCGCAGTTAAATCAAGCATTGGAAAAATGGCTGCATGAAAACCCTACACCGATAGGACCGCACACAAGATTTAAAATAAAATACGGAATACAAAAATCGGCAAACCCCGTTCATTTTATTTTTTTTGCGTCACGCATACAAGCGGTAAGCGATTCATACATCGCATATTTACGAAATAAAATCCGCAAAGATTTAGGCTTCTCGATGATTCCGGTTATAGTAGAAGTGAAAAGTTCGTCAAGCGATAAAAAAAGAACGAAACCTTCATCATCTTCATAACTTGACATATCCGCGATAAAAAGACAAAATTAAGAATGAACCTTGCAAACACATTGACACTTTCACGTATAATTTCCGCTCCAATTTTTTTTATTATTTATCTTTTACCGCGTTTTTTCCCGCAATTTTTATCAAAAAATGTAATTTGGACTATCCCTGTATTATGGGCGATTTTTTTAATTTCAGAAATAACGGATTATTTTGACGGCTTAGCCGCACGCAAATTAAATTTAACAAGCGATTTCGGAAAACTTTTCGATCCCTTTGCCGACACACTTGTACAGCTCACTTATTTCTTATGTTTTGTAATTGACGATATTTGGAACGCAGGTATTCTTTCTGTCATTTTATTTTTAATAATTATATACCGTGAATTTGGAATTCTTTTTATCCGCAATTTAATGCTGAAAAAAAATATCACACTCGGCGCGCGAATACTGGGAAAAATAAAAACAGTTTTATATATAATTGCAGCAGGCGCGGCCCTCTTAGTTGCAACTTTTGAACGTCTTGCTTTTTATGGAAATCTCTTGCCGTATTTTAAAACAGGCGCTCTAATAATTTTTATTATTTCTGTAATTTTCTCGGTTGTTTCATTTATCGATTATCTTTTGATATTTCAAAAAACCGGCAAAGCAAATGAATAATTCAGACTTCATTCATGAATTTTCTGCCCCCGGAAGAACAGAACTTGCAGGCAACCATACAGATCATAACAACGGAAAAGTACTGGCAGCACCGATTCAATTGCGCATAACAGCCCAAGTACAAAAAAAAGATGATAACACAGTGCAAATATATTCGGCAGGTTTTCCTGACGTAATAGTAAAACTGAAAGACGATAAAGGAAACGATGATTTACATCCAAAGCCGGAAGAAACAGGAACAACAAACGCGCTTGTAAGAGGAATTGCCGCAGAATTTAAAAAGCGCGGCTACCCTATAGGCGGATTTTCTGCAAACACCGAATCAAATGTACTTCCCGGTTCAGGCTTATCATCTTCCGCCGCCTTAGAAGTGCTGATAGTCCGCATTTTTGATTCATTGTACGGAGAGGGAAAATTAAGCGTGCTTGAAACCGCGCAAATCGGACAAATTGCAGAAAACATTTATTTTGGAAAACCCTGCGGGTTGATGGATCAAATCGCCTGCGCTTCAAACGGAGCTGTATCCATTGACTTTGCAAACCCTGTTTGTGCAAATAACAAAAACCCAATTATTAAACAAATAAAATTTGATCCGAGTTCTGCCGGTTACACTCTTTGCATAGTGAACACA
>Ga0209755_10004086_pt1 | contig 17584 bp, 19 predicted proteins | sample TergutCo191P1_FD_187301 | JGI IMG/M metagenome (GOLD analysis project Ga0209755, IMG submission 187301) | Cornitermes sp. P1 segment gut microbial communities from Petit-Saut dam, French Guiana - Co191P1 (SPAdes) (version 2) | ecosystem: Host-associated > Arthropoda: Insects > Digestive system...
CCGATGCTCCGCTAAAACTCATATATCCAACACCTCCGGCTCCGAATACTCCTCCCCATGAGTCTCAACCGTCACAGACCTAATCACCTGCTGAACCTCTGGGCGGTCTTGAAAATCCGTCTCGGTCCCGGCTATCGCATCCACTACATCCTGCCCCTCCGTAACCTTGCCAAACGCCGCATATTTCCCGTCCAAGCTCGGATATTCCTTATGCATAATAAAGAACTGGCTGCCTGCCGAATCCGGGTCTCCGGCTCTTGCCATCGACAGTACGCCCGGGGTGTGTTTCAGGTCATTTTCGAAACCATTGTCCGAGAACTCGCCTGCTATGCTGTAGCCGGGGTTGCCTGTTCCGTCCTTGTCGGGGCAGCCGCCTTGAATCATGAATCCGTTTATTACGCGGTGGAAAATTAGCCCGTTGTAGAAGCCTTTGTTCGCTAGGCTTATGAAATTGTTTACTGTGTTTGGGGCTATTTCCGGGTATAGTTCCAGAATTATTGTGCCGCCGTTTTCCATTTCGATTGTCACTGTTGGGTTCATGTGAGTTCGCTCCATTCTTTTATTATGTAGTCCGCTGTTTTTTTGATTTCCTCGCGGTGGTTTTCGGCGCAGGGTTCTTCTATGGCGTATACTGTTGCGCCTGTTTGCTTTGCTGTTTTTATTGCTGTCAGGCTGTCTTCGTAGATTATGCAGTTTTGCGGGGAGGCTCCCAGCTTTCTTGCGGCGAGCAGGAATACGTCGGGCTTGTTCTTGCCGCAGCCTACCTCCTCTGACAGGCAGATTGCTTCGAACAGCTCGAAGATGCCGTGGTTTTTCAGGGCGGGGTAGCACAGCTCTTTTGGTGAGCTTGTTGCTATTGCCATTTTTTCGCCTTTTGCTTTCAAATGCAGCAGGTAGTCTTTTGCGCCGGGTTTTAGGGGGAGCGTGCTTGCGTAGGCTGCTGCCGCGGTTTCGTTCCATTCGCTTATGATTTTCTCGGGCGGCTCGTTTATGCCGAAGTGTTTTATTACGTAGTCGGCGGTTTCTTTTGGGCTTAGCGGGGTTATTGTTGCTACGTATTCGTCGTAGTCCGCCGGGAACGGGATGCCGCGGCTGCTTAGCATCTTGCGGTCGATTTCTTCCCATATGCCCATGGAATCGAGCAGCGTGCCGTCCAAATCAAAGATATGCGCCCTCATAGGCGGGCACTCATGGCTTCGTATGCCTCTATCGTGCCTATGTCGTGGCATTCGCCGTTCATCATGTATGCGTAGATGTCTTTCTTTTTGTGCAGCCATTCCGGGAATTTTCCGGGTTGGTCGGTGTTTAGGCCTTCGCCGAAGTATTCGTCGAACAGCGGCAGGGTTGCCGTTTGGTAGAAGTAGGTTGCGAATACGGCTATGTCGGACTGCGGCTCGGCGGGTTTTTCTGTGAGAGACAGCACTTTTCCGTCGTCTGCCAGGGTCGCCACCGCGAAGGCTTTCAGCTGTTCGCGGTCGGCTATTTGTGTTGCGCAGAGGGTGTCGGCGTTTTTCTGCTTGAAGAACTCGTACTGTTCGAGCAGCGGGTATGTGAAGTAGTTGTCTCCTGCGATTACTACTATGTCCTCGCTGATGTTTTTGACTTGGATGGCGAAGTATATGTCGCCGATTGCGCCAAGGCGGTCGGTGTCGTCCATGCTTCCGTCGTCGATTAGGAAGATAGGGGTCTTCGATGTATGTTTCTCTGCCCATTTTTCGAAATCGGCGTAGAATTTGTGGTTGGACATTACTATGATTTCGTTTACGTTCGGCAGGGTGTTTATCTGGTCTATGATGTAGTCTATGATGGGGCGCCCGCCTAGCGGAAGGAGGGCTTTCGGTTGGTTTTCTGTTAGGGGGTGCATCCTTGTTGCATAGCCTGCGGCTAAGATGATTGCTTTCATGCCAATTTCTCCTCCGGTATCATGCTGACTGTTATCATGTTAAAATTCCCTCCGAGACTACGTTTTTTGGGTTGCCGTCTAGGTAGTGACGCAAGTTGTCGGCTATGGCGTCCATTAGGCGGCTGCGGGCTGCGCGGCTTGCCCATGCTATGTGGGGGGTTATGATGCAGTTTTTTGCGCTTAGGAGCGGGTTGTCTGCGGCGGGCGGTTCGGTGGTTAGTACGTCCAGGCCTGCCCCTGCGATTGTTTCCGCGTTCAGCGCGTCTGCTAAAGCTTGGTCGTCTACTAGTCCGCCGCGCGATGTGTTTATAAGGAAAGCCGAGTTTTTCATCTTCGAAAGAAATTCTGCGTTAACCATTTTTGTGTTTTCCGCAAAGAGCGGGCAGTGCAGGCTCACGAAATCCGACTCGCGCAGCAGCTCGTCAAGCCCTACGAAGGTGCAGTCTCCGCTTGGCTCTGTGTCGTAGCCCAGTACGTTCATGCCGAAGGCGCGTGCGATTTCCGCCGCTTTCTTTCCGATTTGCCCTACGCCGATTATTCCTATTGTCTTGCCCGCCAGCTCCAGCATAGGATGCGTCCAGAAGCTGAAATCCACCGAGCGGCTCCATTCGCCCTCGCGCACGATATCGCTGTGGGACTGCACATGGTTTGTCATCTCAAGCAGCAGCGCGAAGGTGTGCTGTGCTACCGACGGCGTGCTGTAGGCGGGTACGTTGGTTACGGTTATGCCGTGGCTGCCTGCGTATTTTACGTCCACGGTGTTGTAGCCTGTGGCAAGCAGCCCTACGTACCGCAAGTCCGGCAGCTGTGCCAGTTCCGCTTCCATTAGTAAGGTCTTGTTCGACAGAATGACTTCGCAGCCTTCTGCCCTCTTGATTGTTTCCGAGGCGGGTGTTCGGTCGTATACTTTCACTTCGCCTATGGCTTCTAAGGCTTCCCAGCTTAGGTCGCCGGGGTTCAGTGTGTAGCCGTCCAGTACAACTATTTTCATTTTGATTTCCTTTCGTCGATGAAATTTTCGAAATCCTCAGGCAGGGGTGCGGTGAAGGTCAACCGGTCGGTCACACCGACCGCTTGACAGTGCAACAGCTGCCCGCGTCTGTGGCGGGTGGGCTTGCCGCCGTACTTTGTGTCGCCTGCTATGGGGTGGCCTATCGCCGCAAGGTGCGCGCGGATTTGGTGATGGCGCCCTGTGTGGATTTTTACGCGGAGCAGGGTGAAGTCTGTGTAAAATTCAAGCGCCTCGTACTCCGTATGGATTTCGGCCGCGTCCTCGCGCGGGCGGTCTGTAATGTGCGAGCGCTTTTCGTTTTCGCTGCGGTAGAGGTACGCGTGCAGGTCGGCGTGTGTTTTCTTCGGCCTGCCGTGGACTATTGCCAGGTAGGTCTTGTCGATTTTCCGCTCGGCAAGCTGCTTGTTTAGGCTTTGCAGCGCGGCTGTGTTTTTTCCGCAGATTACTATGCCGCTTGTGTTTCGGTCGAGGCGGTTGCAGATTGCCGCGCCGTTTGCGTAGTATGCCAAGCGGTCTTGCAGGGTATCTTGATTTGCACTGTCGGAATGGGAAAGAAGTCCCGCCGGCTTGTTTGCCAACAGGATATCTTCGTCTTCGTAGATTATATCGAGCGGCGGGCGTTTCGAGGGCGGGGTTCTTTCTTCAATAAAACTTTGCAGGGTTTCGGGCGACAGATACAAAGTCACCGTATCCCCTGCCGCCGTTATTTCGCTGCCTTGTGCGCGTTTGCCGTTTAGCTTTATGCGCTTCTTGCGGAGCAGTTTGTATACTACCGACTGCGGTGCGCGGTTCAAGTGCGCGAGTAAAAAGCGGTCGAAGCGCCGCCCCGCTTGGTTTTTGGTCAAAGTTATCTCAATCATCGCGGTTTTGATGTTCCCAAACCAGGTACGCGTTTATGAACGCGTCTATGCCGCCGTCCATAACCTGTTGGACGTTGCCTGTTTCCTCGTTCGTGCGGTGGTCTTTTACCATATTGTACGGGTGGAATACATACGAACGGATTTGGCTGCCCCACGCTATGTCCTTTACCTCGCCGCGGATGCCTTGCAGCTTCGACAGCTGTTCCTCGCGGCGCACTACGTAGAGCTTGGCCTTCAGCATTTTCATTGCGCGGTCGCGGTTTTGGAACTGACTGCGCTCGTTTTGGCATTGCACAACAACGCCTGTCGGCAGGTGAGTGATGCGTACCGCCGATTCGGTCTTGTTTACGTGCTGGCCGCCCGCGCCGCCCGCGCGGTAGGTATCGATGCGCAGGTCTTCGGTGTTTATGTCAATGTCCACGCTGTCGTCAAGCTCGGGCATTACATCGCAGGACGCGAAGGAAGTATGCCGCCGCCCGGACGAATCAAACGGCGAAATGCGTACCAGACGATGCACACCTTTTTCCGAGCGCGAATAGCCGAAGGCATTCTCGCCGCTTACTTGGAAGGTAACGGACTTTATGCCCGCTTCTTCGCCGTCTAAGATGTCCAGAATTTCAAAAGTCCAGCCGCGTTTTTCCGCCCATTTCGCGTACATCCGAAGGAGCATGGCGACCCAGTCGCAGGACTCGGTACCGCCCGCGCCGGAATGCAGGGTCAAAATCGCGTTACTGCTGTCGTACTCACCGCTAAGCAGGGTGGCTGTGCGGAAGTTGTCAAAGCCGTCCATGAAGGCCTGCGCCGTTTCTTCGGCTTCGCCTACGACTGATGCGTCCGATTCCTCCAGCCCCATTTCGATAAGCGTTAGGGCGTCGTCGTATAAATTTTGCAGCTTCTCGAACCCATCGGCCTGTCCGCGCAGCGCTTTCACCTCTTGCAAAAGCTTCTGCGAGCCGGCCGGGTCGTCCCAAAATCCGGGTTTTGATGTCTCTGCTTCTAAGGTATCTATCTTTGACTTCAAGCCCGCGAGGTCAAAGTGAATCCCCCATTTCAGCCAGTCTTTGCCTGTATGGGCTAAGCTGTTTCTGCAAGTCTTCAAGGGCAAGCATTAACTAATCCCTTCCTTTCTCATGCAGCATTGTTTATATTTCTTTCCGCTGCCGCAGGGGCAGGGGTCGTTCCGTCCGACCTTGGCCGACTGACGGCGCACGGGCTGTTTTGCCGCGGCGGCACCGTCGCCCGAGTTCGTAAACATCTCCTCGCGCTTCACTACCTGCACCATCTGCATCTCCTGCTGACGCGCTACCTGCACGTTAAACAGCGCGCGCACCGTGTCGCCCTGAATGTTATTGGTCATCTCCTCAAACATATCAAAACTCTGGAAACGGTACTCGGTAAGCGGGTCGCGCTGGGCGTAGGCACGCAGGGACACGCTCTGGCGCATCTGCTCCATCGCGTCTATGTGGTCCATCCACTTTTGGTCGATAATACGGAGCATGAGCGAACGCTCGGCTTGGCGCATTATCTCGGGAGTAAACTCCGTCTCGCGTTCCTTATATAACTTCGATGCCGAGTCAAAAAGGCGGTTTTTAAGCGCGTCGCGCGTCAGACTCTCCTTATCCTCCTGCGAAATAGCAGCGGCAGGCTTATGATAAATCGGCAGCAAGTTTTCGTTAAGCTTCTCGATTTCCCAGTCCTCGGCAAGTTCGCTTTCACTTGTGTACGTCTCGACAGCGCGGTCGATTACGCCGCGCAGCATAGTCATGATGTTCTCATGCAAATCCGCGCCGCTTATTACCTTGCTGCGCTCCCCGTAGATGATTTCGCGCTGCTCGTTCATTACTTGGTCGTATTGCAGCAGATGCTTACGGATGCCGAAGTTGTTGCCCTCTACCTTCTTCTGCGCGTTTTCAATCGCGCGTGTCAGCATCTTATGCTCGATTTCGTCGTCCTCGTCCATGCCGAGCGCGTCTACAATCTTAGTAACGCGGTCGCCGCCGAACAGCCTCATCAAATCATCCTCAAGGGAAATGTAAAACCGCGACTCGCCCGGGTCGCCCTGCCGCCCCGCACGCCCGCGCAGCTGATTATCTATACGGCGCGACTCATGCCGTTCCGTCCCGATTATCTTCAAGCCCCCGAGCCGTTTTACTTCCTCGTAAAGCGCGCCGTTTTGGCGCTTGCCTTCTTCCTCGTTGCCTAGCGCAATGTCCGTACCGCGCCCGGCCATGTTCGTGGCAATCGTTATCATGCCCTTTTCACCCGCGTGTGAAACGATTTCGGCTTCCTGCGCGTGGTATTTCGCGTTAAGCACCTGATGGTTGCGCAAGCCCGCTTTTTTAAGCAACGTGCTTAGATGTTCACTTTTATCGATAGAAACCGTACCGACAAGCACAGGCTGTCCCTTCGCGTGGCACTCCTTGATTTCATTCACAATCGCCCTGTACTTCGCGGCTTCGGTCTTGTATACAACGTCGGGATGGTCAATACGCACCATAGGCATGTTCGTAGGAACAACAACAACGTCCATGCCGTATATTTCGCGGAACTCGCCTTCTTCGGTCAGAGCCGTACCTGTGGTGCCCGCCTTTTTCGTGTAGCGGTTGAAGAAGTTTTGGAATGTGACGGTGGCAAGCGTCTTGCTCTCGCGCTGAACCTTCACGTTCTCCTTGGCCTCTATCGCTTGGTGCAGCCCGTCGGAAAAGCGCCGCCCTTCCATCAAGCGCCCCGTGAAAACGTCAACGATAACGATTTCGTTGTTCTGCACAACATAGTCCACATCGCGCTGCATGTTATAGTTGGCTTTCAGCGCGTTGTTGATATGGTGAAGAAGCTCCATGTTGTCCGGGTCGGACAAGGTCTCTACCCCAAAGCGGCGCTCCGCCTTAACCGTACCTTCCTGAGTGAGCGTAACGGACTTCGCCTTCTCGTCAACAACGAAATCGCCTTCCTCCTCCATTTCGGCACGCATCATGGGGTTGAGCGCCTCACGTTCGTTCACTATGCGCCCTTTTTTCAAGGTCTTGGTGAACTGGTCGGCCATTTTATACAGCTCGGTAGATTTATCACCCCGCCCGGAAATAATCAGCGGAGTACGCGCTTCGTCAATAAGAATCGAGTCAACTTCATCTATGATGGCATAGTGAAGCCCGCGCTGCACACGGTCGCCCTCATGCACAACCATGTTATCGCGCAGATAGTCAAAGCCAAGCTCGTTGTTTGTGGAATAGGTAATATCGCAGGCATAAGCCTTGCGGCGGTCGTCGGTACTCATGTCATGCATAATGCAGCCGACAGTCATGCCGAGTTTTTCGAAGACCTCGGCGGCAAGCTCGCTGTGATACTGCGCCAGATATTCGTTTACGGTAACAAGATGCGCGCCCTTACCTTCAAGCGCGTTCAGATAAAGCGGAAGCAGAACGGTTTGAGTCTTACCTTCACCCGTGCGCATCTCCGCGATACGCCCCTGATGCAGAACAACCCCGCCAAGCAGCTGAACACGGAAGTGCCGCTTACCGCCCGTCACACGGTCGTTTACCTCACGAAGCACAGCATATGCCTCGGGCAAGATGTCATCAAGTGTCTCACCGCGCGATAAGCGCTCGCGGAACTGCGGCGTTTTTCCGGCAAGCTGCTCGTCAGACAGCGCGGACATTTCCGCACCAAGCGCCTCTATTTTGTCTATGGTCGGATTTATGCGTTTGATTTCTTTATCACTGTAGTTTCCAAAGATTCTCTCTAGTAGTCCCATAGGTACCTCACTTATTCGGGAAAATTTTAATCATGTTATAGTGTACCCATTTATTTACTTTGACGCAAGGTTTTTTTCACACTATGCCATGCTTGCAAACCTATCCGCCATACTGTATAATGTGCCTCATACTCCAGAACAAACGAAGGAGCTGTATCGGCCTTGGCGAGAATCAAAGGTATACGCATACCGCATCACAAAAACACTGCGAAGCATGTACCGGAGCCTATACCCACGCCACCCGAGGTCAGGCTCCCTATGACCATGCATTCGGGAACACCCGCTAAACCAATAGTAGCCGCGGGCGACCTGGTCAAAGTAGGACAGCTAATAGCAGAACCGGGCGAAAGAGTCTCGTCACCCGTCCACGCAAGCGTCTCGGGTAAAGTAAAAAGCATCGACGAATTTAACCCTATAACAGGCGAAAAAGAGCTGTCAATCGTAATAACCGCCGACGGGGAGCAAACCCCATGCGAAGGGTCTGGCAATAACCCGCCAATGGTCACAAACACAGCGGAGTTTCTAAACGCGGTACAAAACAGCGGAGTAGTAGGGCTAGGCGGCGCAGGCTACCCCACCGCGGCAAAGCTCTCCCTAAAAGAAGGCACCACCCTCGACTACATCCTAATCAACGGAATGGAATGCGAACCGTTCGTCACAGCCGACGCAAGAACCATGATTGATGACACAGAAGATGTCTGCGAAGGCGCAAAACTCCTGATGGAATATATAAAGCCCAAGCAAATCATCATCTGCATAGGCGATAACAATCCGGAAGCAATCGAAAAAATGAAATCAAAGGCAGGTGCAGGCATATCAGTAGAAGTCCTGCCCCATAAATATCCGCAAGGCGAAAGAAAATTATTAGTATACAAAGTAACAGGGCGCATAGTCCCGGAAGGCGGCCGCCTAACCGATGTCGGCTGCACCGTCTTAAACTGTACAACTGTTTCAGTATTTGCGAAGTACATAAAGACTGGCATACCATACTCACACAGAATAGTAACCGTAGACGGCTCGGGGGTAAAAAATCCGAAAAACGTGATTGCACCCCTGGGAACAGCCATAAAATATTTGTTCGACTACTGCGGCGGGCTAACGGACGACGCATCAAGGATTATAATGGGCGGCACAATGATGGGAAAAGCCGTACCAAGCCTCGAAATGCCGCTTGTGAAAACAACAAACGCCGTACTCGCCCTAAACGAGAAGGACTCCGAGCTGCCGCTTGAAACCGCCTGCATAAAATGCGGGCGCTGCATATCGGAATGCCCAATGAATCTGATGCCGTCCCTAATAGAGGACGCGTTCGAGAAGAAAAACACAGAAACGCTTGAAAAACTAAAGGTCAACCTGTGCATAGAATGCGGCTGCTGCGCATACCTGTGCCCTGCCGTCAGACCCTTAGCTCAGGTTATGACGCTTTCAAAAAATATGCTATATAATTTCGGACGTTCCGAAACAGGCATAGATTAGGAGATGCGGGAAAAATGTTAGAAAAATTAATAGTCCCCTTCTCTCCGCACATGCGCGGCAGAATGACGACATCACGCATCATGCTTGATGTCATTATTGCACTCATTCCTTCATTAATAGCGGCCATACTAATCTTCGGGCCCCGCGCAGCCTTAGTTACCGCTGTCTGCGTTGCGGCTTGCGTTGTGTTTGAAGCAGGATTTCAAATACTGACGAAGAAACCCGTCACCACAGGCGATTTCACCCCTGTTATAACGGGTATGCTTATCGCGTTTGGCCTGCCCGTTACGATTCCTATTTGGCAGGCCGTGTTCGGCTGTTTCGTTGCGATTATTGTTGTTAAGCAGCTGTTCGGCGGGCTTGGCAAGAATTTTGCTAACCCTGCGATAACCGCGCGTGTGGTAATGTTCCTTGCCTTCTCGACAACCATGACCGCTTGGCACTTGCCCGCAAACACGCCTGATTGGGCGCTGCTTGCGGACGCTGTTTCCGGCGCTACACCGCTTGGCAATCTAGCGGAAGGGCCAAGTATACTTAATATGTTCTTAGGCATAAGAAACGGCAGCATAGGCGAAACCAGTGCGCTTGCGCTCCTTATCGGCGGCGCTTACCTACTGCTCCGCCGCGTTATTAACTGGCATATACCTGTCTCATATATTGTTACCGTTGCCGTTATTACCTTTCTTGCAGGCGGTTTTGCGCTTGATTTTATGCTGATGCATATTTTCGCGGGCGGTTTGCTCCTCGGTGCTATATTCATGGCAACGGACTACGTCACCTCCCCGCAGACTAACAAGGGGCGCGTTATATTCGGCATAGGCTGCGGGCTGCTCACAGTCATTATCCGCCTGTACGGCAATTTTCCCGAAGGTGTTTCTTTCGCTATCCTGTTCATGAACGCACTTGTACCCTTCATAAATAAATTTACACTGACAAAACCGCTTGGGGGGAGGGTATCATCATGACAAAAGATTTTTTGTTCCCCATAGTAACCCTATCGCTGATATGCCTCATCATGACGGGTGCGCTCGCCGCGGTAAACGGCATAACCGCCCCAATAATTGAACTCGCCGCCGCCGAACGGATAGGCCCTGTAAAGATGGCGATACTCCCTATACCGGAAGGTGAAAGCTTTGTGCCTCTAAGCCTGGACGGGCTGCCGTCCACCATAGACGCAGCCTACACCACAACAGACGGCGCCGGTTATATTTTCATATCGTCAACCAGGGCATACGGCCCAAACCCGCTGACCGTAATATGCGGTATAACGCCCGAGCGCGAGCTTATAAAGTCAGACGTCCTGTCTCATTCCGAAACAGTGGGGCTAGGCACCAGAATATTTACTACCGCGGATAACGATTTCCGCACAGGTGTAGATGCCGTTTCCGGCTCGACCATCACCTTTGAGGCATACAGACTACTGCTCAACGATTCTTTTACAGCTTTTGATATGTTAAGGGGGTCGGGTCAATGAAAATTTTCATGAGAGGGGTTGCAAGAGAGAACCCTGTATTGGTTTTGCTCTTGGGCTTATGCCCCGCTCTTGCCGTATCGACTATTGCTTTTAATGCTCTGGGTCTGGGCGTCGCCACGACCTTTGTGCTTATTTGTTCTAACATTATGATTTCGCTGCTCCGCAATGTTATTCCCGACAAGGTACGAATCCCTTGTTATATCGTTGTTATTGCGGGCTTTGTTGCGCTTGTGCAAATGGTAATCGAGGCCTATGCCTTCGAGCTTCATCTGGCACTGGGTATTTTTCTGCCGCTTATCGCGGTTAACTGCGTCGTATTTGCGCGGGCAGAGATGTTCGCAAGCAAGAACACGATATTTGATTCCATCATAGATGCCCTTGGTATGGGCATTGGTTTTACTCTGGCCTTGTTTCTGATTGCGTCGATAAGGGAAGCTTTCGGCAACGGGACATTAACCTTGATGGCGCTCGGCGATTTGCAGCTTGAACTTAGCTTGCCCGTGCTTTCGGAATTTAATGTTCCGATTATGACCTTAGCACCGGGCGGATTTGTCGTTTTTGCCATGCTGATAGCCTTGATAAATAAACTGACCAAGGGCAAGCTTTTTGAGAATAAAGAAGTAGGCTGCGCAAAATGCCCTATGGCTGCCGCCTGCGGAAAAGGGGGTCTTGTTAAATAATGGACTTCAGAATGTTAGTAATCATCATGATGAGTGCGGCTTTAGTCAACAACTATGTTTTAATTAGGTTTCTGGGCGTATGCCCCTGGCTCGGCGTTTCTAAGGATATAAAAAATGCTGTTGGCATGAGCTGTGCTGTTATATTTGTTATGATTATGGCTACGGCTGTTACTTGGCCTATATACGTATTGGTGCTTGAGCCGAACGGTTTGGGGTTTCTGCAAATAGTTGCCTTTGTAATAATAATAGCGACCCTTGTTCAGCTTGTCGAGATTGTTTTGAAGAAATTTATACCGGCTTTGTACAGTGCCTTGGGCGTTTTTCTGCCGCTTATGACTACAAACTGTGCGATAATTGCGGTTGCGCTTACTAATATCAGCGAGAACTATAGTTTTGTTGAATCCTTGACACACGCCTTGGGGGCGGGGCTTGGGTTCCTGCTTGCTATGGTAATATTCTCGGGCGTGCGTGTTTATACTGAAAGCCCGAGTGCGCCCGCGTCCTTTAGGGGCTTGCCCCTTGCGCTTATTTCCGCGGCGATTCTCTCTATGGCGTTCTTTGGCTTTGCGGGCGTTGCGGAAAATATGTTTGGCTAGGAGATGAAGAATGGATGCTATAGCCATAGCCGTTATTTACATTACGATAATAGGTGCCGTTTGCGCTACTATTTTGAGCGTGGCCGCGAAAGTTATGTATGTCGCGGTAGATGAACGGATAACAAAAATTCAGGCCGCGCTGCCGGGTACAAACTGCGGCGCCTGCGGCTTTCCCGGATGCGCGGGCTATGCCGCCGCGCTTGTAGCAGATTCCTCGCTGAAAAGTAACCTGTGTCCGCCCGGCGGCGCGGGGGCGATAGCGCAAATAAGCGCGGTTCTGGGCATCGCGTCAGAAGCGGCGGTCAGCAAGACAGCCGTAATCCACTGCGGGGGCGACGCAAACGCACGCACCCTAAAAATGGAATACAAAGGAATACAAACGTGTCAGGCAGCGATGGGAGTGTTCTCGGGGGAAAGCGCTTGCGCTTACGGCTGTCTCGGCTACGGCGACTGCGTAGCCGTCTGCCCTGTAGACGCGGTTTGCTTAGAAAACGGTCTCGCCCGCGTAAACGCGAACTGCACAGGCTGCGGTCTTTGCGTAAAGACCTGCCCGACGAGAATCATCTCTATAAACGACGGCGGCATGAAGCCCGTCATAGCTTGCAGCAATATCGAAAAAGCGGCGGCAGTACGAAGCAAATGCACAAAATGCTGCTTAGGCTGCGGAAGATGCGTCCGCGAATGCCCGGAAAAGGCCGTTGTAATGGAAAACAACCTAGCGAAAATAGATTACGGAAAATGCAATAAATGTATGCACTGCATTGAAGTTTGCGTTACAAAATGCATACAAGTTCGGAATTAGAACACACGGAGGATTTGAGATAATGAGAACTAGACTCTTGCATTGCGCGGGCATACTGTTGGTTATCTTCATAATAATAGCCCCCATGTTGCCGACCGGTGACGCTGTAATGACTGCTGATAATCCCTTATACGACCAGCCGGAGAGCAGCCTCGCCGCCGTACTTGCCGCGGACAGCTTTGATGAGACGGTATACGTGCTGCGGGACGGCGTTGTTTCGTACCGCATAGGTATGAGCGGCGGCAGCCCTGTGGGCGCGGTTTTTGTGATTTCCGTCAGCGGTTGGAATCCGGGCATAATCTTTCTTGTGGGAGTAGACTCGGGCGGAGAAATCAGCGGGCTTGATATTATTCAGGAGTTAGAGACGCCGGGGTTCGGTGATTCTGTCAGGGAAGACAGCTTTCTTGGGCAGTTTGTAGGAAACACGGCAGGCATGGATTTTCTTCCGTCGGGAACAGCGGAGGGTAATCAAGTGGCTGCGGCTTCGGGAGCCACGGTTTCTTCGCGGGCGATTTTCGATGGAGCGGACGCGGCTGTCAGCTATTTTGTTAATAACATTTTGCCTGCTTTTTAGATGATAAAGAAAGTTTTATTTATTGTGGCGGGTTTTGTTTCTTTGGCGCTTGGCATGGCGGGAATCGTGCTGCCGGGGCTGCCTACTACGCCTTTTGTACTGCTGTCTGCGTTTTGTTTTTCGCTTGGCAGCCCAAGGTGCGAGGCATGGCTGAGAAACAACCGTTTGTTCGGCCCTTACATTGAAAATTATCGGACAAAACAGGGGTTAACCAAGAAGCGGAAATTCTTTACGATAGCATATATGTGGCTTGGCATGATTGTTTCAATGTTCATAATCGGAACTGTTTGGATTGTACTTCTACTTGGCTTCATAGGGATTTGTGTCACGGTTCACATTTTGATGTTAAAAACAAAGGTAGGTTAAGCTGATGAGCGTCCATAAAAATAGAGACATCCGAATACCGATTGATAAGGATAATCCGGGTATAGTCCGTATAGAAGAACTTTGTGACGAATGCGGGCAATGCCGGATTGTGTGCGAGGATAACAGCGCCGTAGGCAGAATGTACGACCTCGAAAGCGCGGGGGATGTGCCTGTCTGCGTAAACTGCGGGCAATGCGGCAACGTATGCCCCACGGACTCGATTAGGGAACGGTACGAATACCCGGATGTACAAAAAGCCATAGACGACCCCGATAAAATCGTCATCATCCAAACAGCCCCCGCTGTAAGGGCTGCGCTTGGCGAGGAGTTCGGCTTCGAGCCGGGTACCTTTGTCGAGGGGAAGATGGTGGCGGCGCTGCGGGCGCTTGATGCCGATTTTGTGCTTGACACCTGTTTTTCTGCGGATTTGACGATTATGGAAGAAGCGGGGGAGCTTGTCGAGCGTGTCAAGAAGAAGGGCAAGCTGCCGCAGTTCACCAGCTGCTGCCCTGCTTGGGTAAAGTTTGTTGAGACATTTTACCCTGAGTTTATACCGAATCTTTCGTCGGCAAAAAGCCCTGCGCTTATGCAGGGCGCGACCATTAAGACATATTTTGCGGAGCAGAAGGGCATAGACCCCGCGAAAATAGTTAGCGTAGCCATCATGCCGTGTACTGCGAAGAAGTTCGAAATCCGCAGGGACGGCGGCAGGGATGTTGATTATTGCCTAACCACCCGCGAGCTTGCGGTTTGGCTGAAAGAGCGGAAAATTGACTTCGCTGCGCTTGCGGACGGCCGTTTTGATAATCTCATGGGGGACGCTTCGGGCGCCGCTGTTATTTTCGGAAACACGGGCGGCGTGATGGAAGCCGCGGCACGCACAGCCTACAACATGATAACAGGCGAGCCGCTTCGTATGGTGAAATTCAAGTCGGTGCGCGGCACGGAAGGTATACGCAGCGCAAAGGTGAACTTCGGCGGTACTAAGCTGCACCTTGCGGCGGTACACGGCTTAGACAGCGCAAGGCGTGTAATGGAATCGCTGAAACTGGGGCAATGTGATTTTGATTTCATAGAGGTAATGGCTTGCTTCGGCGGCTGTGTAAACGGCGGCGGGCAGCCGAAAACCGAGATTCCCGTAACTGACGAGCTGCGCCAGGCAAGAGCCTCGGCCTTATACGACAGGGACAGCGGAATGAAGATGCGTTTCAGCTACGAAAACCCGGAAATACAAACCCTGTACAAAGATTTCTACGAAAAGCCTTTAAGCGAAAAGGCACACAGTCTGCTGCATACAAGCTACCGCGACCGCAGCGGGGACTTAGGAGAGAAAGGTGCTGTATACATGAGAACAAAGCGAAGATTACCGCTCCTTATATGTGATATATTGATGTTTGTCTGTTTGTTGGTCTTATTGCAGACGCCTATACGGATTAACATAATACGCGGCGGCGGCGGTGGTATGGATGAGTGGGGGCTTTTCTATAACCTTCATATATTTGCGGGTGCGACGCTTACCGTGCTGCTTGTGTGTCACATTATTTTCAACTTCCGTGAGATAATGAGTGTCAGGAATTATTTCAAGTTTCCGACAATAGTGAAGGTGCAGTATTGGATAATGTTCCTGGTGCTTATCTCGATGTCTGTCAGTATCGCAAGCGGGATAATGTGGGCTGTTGGGCCTGCTACGAATTTTGTGCGGGTGCTGCACAGTTACAGTTCGTGGATAGCGTTTATAGTTACGGGTATGCATATCGGGGTTCATCTGGGCAAGTATATTAGCTTGCACAGGATATAGGGGGCTTCTATGAGCTTTTACGGAGTAATTTTGGGAGTAGTTACGCTGTTGACTATTGGTTTTTTGCATCCTATTGTGATTAAATCCGAATATTATTTTGGAAAGAGGGTCTGGCCGGCGTTTTTTGTTGCGGGGTTGATTTGCCTGGGGGGGTCGTTGTTTACGGCTGATTTTCTTGTTTCCGCTATTTTGGGGATAGCGGGATTCTCTCTGTGGTGGAGTATTCATGAGCTTTTTAGGCAGGAACAGAGAGTTGAGAAAGGTTGGTTTCCTGCTAATCCTAATAAGCAAGCATGATAAAGCGCCTTGTCTTATGCGTGCTGCTTGTATGTGTATTTTCGGCTTGCGATGAGCCTCGTTATCAGCGGTTTACCAGAAGTTTTTTTGATGTTTTTGATACTGTCTCGTTTATTACAGGCTATGCGAGGTCGCGGGAGGAGTTTGCTTATTTTGCCGACGGGGTAGTAAGGGCAGAGCTTGAACGGCTTCATCGGCTGTTTGATATTTTTAATGAATATCCGGGTAATTTGTATACGGTTAATATGAACGCGGGGGTTGCGCCTGTTGAGGTTGGCTCTGATGTAGCGGCTTTGCTTAGACTAGCTGTTGAAGCTTATTATATTTCGGGCGGTGTCTTGAATGTTGCGATAGGCCCTGTTACTGAAATTTGGCGCGCAGCTCGGGCGGATGGGGTTGTTCCGTGCATGGAGGGTTTGCGGGCGGCTGCTTTGTATACGGATATAGGCGGCTTGGTTATTGATGCGGAAATGGGCACTGTGTTTCTGCGGCACGAGGGGATGTCGCTTGATGTTGGTGCTGTTGCTAAAGGATTTGCTGTTGAGCTTGCGGTGCAGGCAGGGATTGCCGCGGGCTTTGACTCTTTTCTTTTGTCCGTGGGCGGGGATGTGCGGGTTGCGGCAGCGCCCCGCAGCGGCGGGTACTGGAGCGTAGGCATAGATTGTCCGGGCGGCGGGGATTTTTTTGATGTGGTCTATGTTGCCGATACGGCTGTGTTTTCGAGCGGTGATAATTTTCGTTATTTTGAGGCGGACGGGCAGAGGTTTCATCATATTATAGACCCACGCACCCTTATGCCTGCGGTTAACCATAGAAGTGTGACGGTGATTTATCCCAACGGCGGTATGGCGGATGTGCTTTCTACTGCCGCGTTTATTTTGGCTGCCGGCGAGGCCGAGGCGCTGCTTACGCGCTTCGGAGCTGATTCGTTTATACAGTAAAGGAGGGAACTCATGAGCAAAATCATGATAGTAGACGACGACCCAAACATCCGCGAGCTTTTGCGCACGGTTCTCAGGAACGGCGGGTTCGAAATCTGCGAAGCGGCCGACGGGCGCGAGGCCTTGCAGATAATTACGGACGAAAACCCGGCGCTTGCTGTCGTTGATTTGATGATGCCGAATATGGACGGCTACGACCTGTGCCGCAAGCTGCGGCAGTATTACGAAAACATGCCCGTTATTATGTTGACTGCAAAGGCAGAGCTGCCGTCTAAGGTAAAAGGTTTCGAAGCCGGAGCGGACGATTACCTTACAAAACCCTTCGAAGGCGACGAGCTTCTGCTCCGTGTACGCGCGCTGCTAAGACGCTACAAAATCGAAGCTTCGCAAATGATTCAGGTCGGCAATATTTCGATAGATAAGCTCAGCTACTGCGTAACGGTCGGCGACGCCCGCGAGGACATTCCCATGAAGGAGTTCGAGCTGCTTTTTAAGCTTGCCGGCTATCCGGGCAAGACATTTTCGCGGAGCCAGCTGATTGAGGATGTGTGGGGCTACGACTTCGACGGAAACGAGCGGACGCTGGACGTACACATCAGCCGCCTGCGCGAGCGTTTTCCGGCGGAAGCGTCTGGCTTCAAAATCGCAACCGTGCGCGGGCTCGGCTACCGATTGGAGGTAGGCGTATGAGGGACAGAATGGGGAGATTTGCCTTTCCTTTAGTGCTAATCACGGCGTATCTTGCGACCCTCGCGGTATCACACGGCATTATTACGCTGATTTTGACAGAGCCTTCCGAGCTAGTGCGGAACGCCGTAAGCGCGGTAAGCGGCATAATCGTTTTCAGTGGCATAATAATGGCATTTGCACACATAATGGGGCGCAGGCACCGCGAAGACTTTCACAAGTCGCGCAGAGCCGTATACAAGGCTCTGGGGCAGATTTCCAAGGGAAACTTCGACATTCAGCTTGACACAAGCGAAAGCGACAAGTTCTTCAATCTGGCGCAAGCCGTAAGCGACATGGCAAAAAGCCTGGGCGAGCTGGAAAACAT
>Ga0209755_10004087_pt1 | contig 17579 bp, 18 predicted proteins | sample TergutCo191P1_FD_187301 | JGI IMG/M metagenome (GOLD analysis project Ga0209755, IMG submission 187301) | Cornitermes sp. P1 segment gut microbial communities from Petit-Saut dam, French Guiana - Co191P1 (SPAdes) (version 2) | ecosystem: Host-associated > Arthropoda: Insects > Digestive system...
TTCTTTATAAAGACCTGATGCCTCTTTGCAAATACATGGTTGATAAAGGGCTTTTTGTCAGCGTAAATTCAAACGGCACGCTTATGGAGCGTTATGCGGAACAGATTGTTGCAGATAAATGGAGCACGATTTTTGTCTCTCTTGACGCGTTCCGCGACGTTAACGACTCAATGCGGGGAAACGGCACGTATGACAAAGTAATCGCCGGTTTCAGGGCAATCGACAGGGAAAAGAAAAAACGCAAAGCAAGATACCCAATGCTTGCAATTGTAACGGTTGTAACAAATAAAAATTATATGGACTTGGCGAATTTATCCGAAGCAAGCAAAGAGTACAATATCGATCTTCATATTTATAATCTGGGAACTTACACAAACGACAATATCGTAGCCACTCAAAAACGTTTTATGAAGGAAAAACTTAATACCGATATTGACTGCCTTGAGGCGTACAACACAGGATATAATCTTGGCATCGACGGACAAAAACTTCACGGTATTTTAAAAGATATTCAGGAAAAAAATTACGGCCACCCTGTATTGACAGTTCCTACTTTAAACCCCGAAAAAACCCACACTTATTACACCGAGCTTGAAACGCCTGTCCGCAACCACTGCGTTGTTCCGTGGTGCCAGCTCAATGTGAATTACAACGGAGACGTGCATTTTTGCGCGGATTATCCTGATTACATTCTGGGGAATATAACAGAGCAGCCTATTAAAGAAATTTATAACGGAGACCGCGCCAATCTTTTCAGAAAAACAATTCATGAATGTGAAGGCGGAATGTTCCCCGGCTGCCTGCGCTGCTATCAGAATATGTTATTCGGAAGAAAAATTAAAGGTTTTTAGTTTAACTAACCATTATGGAACAGCTTCGTTGGGTCTGGAATTACATGAAAAACAGGAGGGCCGTATTTTTATGCGGCCTTATCCTTGCTGTAATTACTTCCGCCATGCGCATAATCAACCCCATGCTGGGTCAAAAAATAATTGATGAAGTTATTATCCCTGCGAATACGTCTCCCTTAATCCGCCTCCTTGTCATTATGTTTATTGCCCAGATGTCCCGCCTTATCCTTCACTACCTTATGATCATACTGATGGAAATTGCAAGCACTGACGTAATGACGCGGATCAGATTCGATATGTATAAAAATATTCAGTGGCAGGATTTCCTTTTTCTTTCAAGATTCCCAACAGGAAATCTAATGACCCGCATGACTCAGGATTTAGACAGACTGCGACATACTGTAGCGTGGGTATCATATCAATTTATCGGAGCAATCGCTCTTTTTATTTTTACATTTACTTTTTATTTGTTTATCAACTGGCGGCTCGCATTGTGTCTTGTCGCGATTACTCCTTTTCTGCTTATAATCAGCCACAGATTCAAACAAAAGCTCAAACCGCGCTTTCAGCTTCTTCGGCAAAAACTTACGTCTCTTGGCACTGTTGTTTCAGAAAATATTGACGGAAACCGCGTTGTCAGGGCATTTACGCGCGAAGAACATGAGAAAGACAAATTCAGCAAACACAATGCCGCCTTTCGCGATACAAACTGCGAGAACGCCCTTATCGTCGCGAAATACCAGCCTGTTCTTGACATGGCAAGCCAGCTTCTCCTTGTGATAATGCTTGTCGTCGGAGGTTATTTTCTTATCAAAGAGTGGATGACGCCCGGCGAATACATGGCCTTCTCTTCCCTCACCTGGGCGATTTCAGGTCCGATGATGCTGCTCGGCCCTCTTCTTGCCGACCTTGAGCATTACACCTCCTCGGGGGAAATGATCCGCGAAGTTGTTGAAGCGCCGATAAATATTAAAGACTCTCCTGACGCACAAGATTTATCACAAAGACCAAAAGGAGAAATTGAATTTAAAAATGTAAATCTTTCTGTCAACGGCTCCGTCATTCTTGAAGATATTTCTTTTAAAGCGGACGCCGGCTCTACAATCGGAATTCTCGGCAGTACGGGCGCGGGCAAAACTTCGCTGATAAATATTTTAATAAGGTTTTTCGAGCCTGACAGCGGTGTTACTCTGCTTGACGGAATTGATATCAGGCATTACACGATGTCTTCTCTAAGGCGGCACATCGGTATCGCAATGCAGGATGTTTTTTTATTTTCGGATTCTGTAAAAGGGAACATCACTTACGGAAGACCTGAAATAAATACCGATGAAAAAATCGATCTTATCCAAAAGCGCGCCATTCAGGCGGACGCGGACAGCTTTATCACTTCAATGACTGACGGTTACGATACCTTAATCGGAGAGCGCGGCACAGGAATTTCCGGCGGACAGCGCCAAAGGATAGCTCTCGCGAGGGCGTTAGCCGTAGAGCCGGCGATTTTGATTCTTGACGACACAACGTCATCCGTTGACAGCGAGACAGAGCATTATATTCAAAACCAGCTTAGAAACCTTGATTTCTCCTGCACAAAGATTATCATTGCGCAGAGGATTTCATCTTTCAGGGGAGCTGATTTAATTCTTGTAATGGACAGGGGACGCATTATAGAGCGGGGAACTCACGAGGAGCTTTTGGCTCTTCGCGGTTTTTATCATCACATCTTTTCGCTGCAGAGCAATCTTAAAAACGGAGAATAAATTTGTTGTGGTTTAAGAAACGCGCTCAGCAAACATCTAAAGAACGCAACCGCTACGATGTTGACGAATACCTTGACGATAATGTCAGTCTCTTTAATGTAAAAAGGGTTCTCGGCTATCTTGTAAAAGCGCAGAAAAAATTACAGTTATCTCTTGTATTCAGCATTTTTTCAAGTATTGCCTCCCTTGTAGGACCTCTTTTTATTCAGAGAGCCCTTGACGAAGCCGTCCCCAATAAAGATATTAAACTGCTTTTAACGATGGGCGTGTATCTTGCGGCGTCCATTATTGTCAGCGTATCGTTAGGCGCAATCAGGAACATACTTGTCGCGAGAGCGGGAGCCGGAATCATCCATGATATACGCAGTGATTTATTTTCTCATCTGCAAAAATTATCTTTTAATTTTTTTGACAGCCGCCCGCACGGTAAAATATTTGTCCGCGTTGTGCCTTATGTCAACAGCGTATCAGACGCTCTTTCAAACGGAATCATTAATTTTGTAATTGAAGTGTTAAACATCATTTTTATTATTTTCTTTATGTATAAGGTTGACCCTCACCTTGCGACTGTCACCGTAATCGGCCTTCCTGTTCTGGCGCTTTTTATCTGGACTATAAAACCGGCGCAGAGGAAGGCGTTTCAGGCGCTTTCCAACAAGAGCGCGAATCTTAACGCTTACATTCAGGAATCAATCGACGGAGTTAGAGTAACGCAAGGGTTTGACAGGCAGGAAAAAAACACAGGCATTATGAATGATCTTACAGATCAGCGCAATCACAGTTGGATGAAGGCGATAGCTATCGCCAACACCGTATGGTTCTCGACTGAAACAATCAGCCAGATTGTGTGGTCGTTTGTCTACGTCATGGGCGCGTACTGGATGAATCCGATGGCAAGTTTCGGAATGCTGCTTGTTATGGGAAACTACGCGTGGCGTTTCTGGCAGCCGATTATCAACCTTGCCAATATTTACAATACGTTTATCACCGCCATGGCGTACCTCGACAGAATTTTTGATACAATCGCCGAGCCTGTAACGATTGAAGATGCTCCCGGCGCCGTTGATTTTCCTTTTGTCAGAGGGCATGTCGAATTTAAAAACGTAAGTTTCAGCTATGACAAAGAGCGAAAAGTGCTGAACAATGTCAGTTTTGACGGACACCCGGGACAAAGCATCGCCATTGTCGGCCCGACAGGAGCCGGGAAAACCACCATCGTAAATCTTCTTTCACGTTTTTACAATATCGAAGAGGGACAGATTTTTATCGACGGATACGACATAATGAAAATGACGATTAACTCCCTCCGAAGCCAGATGGGCATAATGCTTCAGGACAGCTTTTTATTCACGGGAACAATCGCCGAGAACATCCGTTACGCGAAACTTGACGCGTCAGACGAAGAAATCCGCACAGCGGCTCGCTTAATCGGCGCCGACCGTTTTATAGAAAAACTTCCCAACGGATACGACACTGTCATCACAGAGCGGGGTGGCAGTATTTCCGCAGGAGAGCGCCAGCTCCTCGCTTTCACGCGCACTCTTATCTCAAACCCTAGAATCCTTATCCTTGACGAAGCGACAAGCAGCATCGACACTGGAACCGAGCAGCTTGTTCAGGAGGGAATACAAACCCTAATGAAGGGCAGAACTTCTTTTATAATCGCCCACCGCCTTTCTACGATCAGAAACTGCACAAGGATCATGTTTGTAAGCGACGGACAGATAGTTGAAAGCGGAACGCATGAGGAATTGATAGCGCTGAAGGGAAGATATTATGAATTGTGTTTGGCGCAGGAAAATTGAAAGTGTACGGAGAAAAGAGGGGACACGGATTAGCACGGATTATACTTTTTTTTGCGAGCTTCCGTAGCATATTGTTTTTTTCTTGTTCATGGATTATAATCTATTCATGGTATCGGAGATACTTTTTCTTCCATCAGCGTTAAAACACGGGGTTATTATGGCAGATATGACAGATGAAGAGTATGAAGAATTGGATAAACGATGGACAGAAACCACACCTAAAGTAAATTTCGCGCGTCCCGGTATATTTGCCCGTCAACGCGCTTTACTTGATGTACTTGATAAAGTTACAGCTAACTATATCATCAATCGGGCGGAAGCTACTAATCAAACCCCCGCTCAAGTTATAAGTAAAATAGTTCATCAGGAAATTGCTGTCGGAATGTAATTGCTCAAACAATCACAAACTCATACCTACGGTATGCACGAACTTGTTGCTCGATATATTCTTTTCTTCTTCAATAATTATTATTTTTCGAAGCAAGATACTTTGAAGGAAGAAGAAAAGATATCAAAGCAAAGGTTCGTTATTGTTCGTGATGGTTCGTGGTAAAAAAAACAAAGCAATCCCTCCGTGCCCCCGCGCCTCCGTGTGAATCTTCTACCGCAGCAACAACTCCAGCAGCTTCTCCTCATCATCCAGCGCGCACATTGACCGCAAAGTTGAAAGCCCTTGCAAAAAACTGTAACTTGCGCTGTTCAGCCTGTTATGGCTTGTAATAAAAGCAGATGTCGCGTCGTTTAACTCAGATACCGATGCCTGTAGAAGGCGGTAGCGCTGCATTACAAATTCAAAGCGCCTTTCGGTGTATTCAAGAGAACGGCGCGAGGATAATACCGTGCCTGCCTGTGAAAATAAATTAAAAAGAGCGGCTTGCAAATTTTGTTCGATGGAAATTTCAATGTCTTCGTAAGCAAGCAAAGATCTTTCATAGCTAATTCTGCTCTGCTCATTCCTGTTTTTCAAAACCCAAAAATCTATCGGTATATCTCCTGTGATTGAAATTCCGCCTGTTGACGCAGCTTTAAATGACGGTAAAAAAGACAATCCGGTTGAAAAAACAGTCGCTCTTATTGTCGGCAGGTAATCTCTTTTTGAAAGAGTAAAGCGCTTTTCCGCTGCCTTATTATCCAACGCGGCTTTTGCCAGTGAAAGATTGGAAGCTGTAATTATTTCCCAAAAATTTTCGAATAACGCGTCTGCCTGTTCATCAGAAATTCCCGCAAGATGCAAAATTAAATTTTCGTATTCATCAAAAACAATCTGCTCCAATTCTACATTGTCCGTAATACCGGTTAATGTTTTAAATCTGCTCATACGGGATGTAAGATCGCGGCGGGCCTGATTAAAAGAATTCTCGCTTGTTTCCTTGCCCGATAACGCTTCAAGATAATCACCCTGAGTAATCATCCCGCTTGAGTAGCGTATTTCAGCGATGGAAAGCCCCAATACTGATGCCTTAAGCGAAGTTTCCCTGTCTTCGAGCGTAGCTTTCGCTTCTAAAACAGCATAATAAGCGTTATCTATTGAATCCAAAACAGTGAAGTACGCCTCACGCGCTTCCAATTTAACGCTTTCTGTTCCAATCGCGCTTATCGCTTTTTCAATAAAACTTTTTCCCCCGCGAAAAATAACCTGTGAAATAGAAAATGTAGCTCCCGCGGCAATATTATCAATCGGATTGACAAATTCCCAATCCTTTAAATAGTTTGCCGAAGCGCTGTATCCGGCGGAAAGCTGAGGCAGCATCGAATATAACTGGCTTCTCTCATCAAGTATACTGCTTCGTATCGCCATTTCATAACGTGCAAGAGAACGCGAATTTGCAAGCGCTAGTTCACGAGCCTGCTCAAGATTGATGGTTTGGGAGAAAATATTATAACTAATAAAAAAAAGAAATAAAATTATTAAACCACGAAAAATACGAACCTTTTGTTCGAAATTATATCTTTGTTCACTATAATTCACTTTTATCATTCCTCACTCATATCTCAATGCGTCAATCGGGTACAGTTTCGCGGCTTTTAACGCGGGGTAATAGCCGAAAATAATTCCGACAAAAGCCGCGAATAATGTCGAAGCGAGAATTATCAGCGGATTAATAGCCGCGGGGATTCCGGCCGCTATCATTATTCTGCAAACAAGGAAAGCAAGTCCAATTCCCAGAATTCCTCCCATTATGCTGAGTATAACAGATTCTGTTAAAAATTGAAAAAGTATGTCCCTCTTTCTGCCGCCGACTGCCATGCGGATTCCAATTTCGCGCGTGCGTTCCGTAACTGAGACAAGCATGATATTCATGATGCCTATGCCGCCTACCAAAAGCGAAACGCCTGCAATTGCGGCTAACAGCGTAGTCAGAGTTTTTGATGTCGCAGACGCCATATCAATCATATCCGACTGATTCATGATGTCAAAATCGGCGGCGGCTCCTTCAGGAATTTTGCGCGATTCACGCAAAATCAGCTCCGCTTCTTTTTGAGCGGACGCCATGTACTCCTTGCTGATAACGCTGATAAGAATCTGATTTATATTGCGCGAATTGGTAAGGCGTGTTAAAGCGGTATCCAGCGGAACCATTACAACATCATCCTGATCTGCGCCTGAAAAACCAGCCCCCTTGCTCTCAAGAAGACCGATAACATTAAAATAATTATTTCCTATCCTGATCTGCTCTCCTAAAGCGCGGTTCGGCTGCCCGAATAAAGTTGCCGCCGTACTGCGTCCCAGAACCGCTACCCTGTTCCGCAGACTCATATCCTCATCGTCAAAAAAATAACCCGCGCTGATTTTCCAGTTACGCGCAATTATAAAATCGGGTTCTACTCCCTGAACGCTTACCTGCGCGTTCCCCTGGCTTCCGAACACATTGTAATTACTCTGAATAAAACCTGATATAGCTGAAGCGAAAGTCGATTCATCCTTAAGTTTTTGAATATCTTTCACCGTAAACGAGCTTGAACGTGTCATCACCTGCTGGCCTGCGCGGCCGGCCTGTCTTCGAGGCATCACCTGAAGCAGATTTGTGCCCATTGCGGTAATACGCGCCTCAATAGCCCGCTGCGAGCCTTCGCCTAAAGCGACCATAATGATAACAGATCCGACCCCGATAATGACACCTAACGAAGTAAGGAGGCTGCGCATACGATTGCGCATAATGGAGCGTAAACAGGTGTGTAATAACTGAAGTACGTTCATTTGTCCTCCGCGAGGAGGGCGTGATCTCTTTTCCATTGGGCAAGATCATCCGGGGCGCTGCGCCTGTTTTGAACCTGATAATCGGAAACAATCTCTCCGTCGCGAAGGGTGATAATCCTTTTTGTATAGCCCGCGAGCTCCGGTTCGTGAGTTACCATTATAATTGTTTTTCCCATGTCGTTTAACTGCTGGAAAAGCCCCATGATTTCAAGTGTCATTCCCGTATCAAGATTGCCTGTCGGTTCATCGGCGAGGATGAAGGCCGGATCGTTTACCATCGCGCGGGCAATCGCTACGCGCTGCTGCTGTCCGCCCGAGAGCTGTGAAGGAAAGTGATCTATGCGCTCTTCAAGCCCAACCTCGCGTAGGACTGTCATAGCGCGCTCTTTTCGGCCCGTTGTTGTCAGGCGGTTTTCGTTTTTTTCCCGGCGGCGGTAAAAGAGCGGAAGTTCCACATTTTCCAGAGCGGTTGTGCGGGCAAGTAAATTGAAAGATTGAAACACAAAGCCGATCTTTCTGTTGCGTATGTACGCGAATGTATCGGTATCAGACACGGATGTCTCAATTCCGTCAAGAGTGTATGTGCCGCCTGTCGGCTTGTCAAGACAACCGAGGATATTCATTAAAGTTGATTTTCCTGAGCCGGACGGCCCCATTACCGAAACAAACTCGCCCACTTCTGCGGAAAAATCAACGCCGCGAAGAGCCCTGACAACAACTGCCGCCGTTTTTTCTTTGGACTTTTTGGAGGTTTTGCTCTCCATCCGGTATTCGCGCTTTATCCCCTTAAGTTCGATAACAGACACTAAAGCCTCTCCCGCAGAATTACCTGCAAGCCTTCGAGCTCACGCAGCTTTTGCTGCGCGTCATCCTCGTAAATTTGTGTAGACGATCCGTCGCTTATGCCTGTTCTCACCTGTATCACTTCAAATTTGCCTTCGCCGTTTATAAACCATAAATTTCGCATAACAACAGCCGGAGCGCTTCGCCTTCCGTCAGACTGATCTCCGCTCGGCCTTGGCCTTCTCTGAGCGCCGGAGGAACCCATCATTAAAGTCGTGATATTCGGAGCGGCGTTTTGAGTCTGAGCCGAAGGAGCGGCCTGGGCGTTTCTTGCGGCAACAGCAGCCTGCCTCTGCTCTTCTGTCATATTAACAAGGCTTGCGTTAAAAACCATGTCTGAAATTTGCTCCGCGCTTAAACTTGTCGGCTGATAACGGAGAGCGGCGTTGGCGACAAGAAGAACGTCTTCGCTTCGTTCTACGATAAAATCAACCGCGCATGTCATTCCCGGAAGAAGAGAGCCGTCCCGATTCTCAACATTGATAATCACAGTGTATGAAACGACATTATTTGATACAACAGGAATCATCCTGAGCGTATCCACCACGCCTGAAAACCTCCGCCCGGGAAGGCTTTCCAGGGTAAAGCGCACTGCCTGATCTTTGTGGATAGACGCAACATCAAGCTCGCCGACAGTCGCTTCAATCTGCATCTCGCGTAAATTTTCCGCAATAGTAAAAACGCTGCTTGAATTGTTATTTGATGAATCGACAACAGTGTCTCCGACATTGATATTGCGGTCAAGCACAATACCGTCAATCGGAGAAGTAATATATGCGTATTGATTTATCTCCGTTTCTTTTACCCTTAGACTTGACTCTGCGACGGCAAGGTCCGCCCTCTGGTTATCAAGAGTTGTTCTTGAGGTTCTTAGCTCATATTCGGAAATAAGCCCCTTTTCCGCAAGAGCCTGTTGATTCCTATAATTGATTAATTGCAGCTCGTAATTCGCGCGGGCCTTTTGAACCGCCGCCTGCTGCTGATCCCTCTGAAGACGCAGCATATCGGTATTAAGCTCGGCTAAAACATCGCCTCTTTTGACAGAAGCGTTATAATCAAAAAAAACCGCTTCCACTTTACCGCTCATTCTGGGTAAAACTTTAACAGTCGCCACAGGATTAATCGTTCCGCTTGAAGAAACCGTTCTTTCAAGAGTTCCCCTTCGCACATTGGTAAAATCATAGGAAGTCGAAGCTGTAGTTTTCCCCGAACAGGACAGGCAAAAAGCAGGGAACAGAGAAAAAAGAAAAATGAACATTGAGCGATGTGCAAATAACATGGGGATTTTTTGACGCATTTTCATTAATTAATTCTACCTCTATAAGATATAACAACATTATACATAAAAAGTTAACAATAGGATACTGTTGATTTATTTCAAATAAGCTGATAGCCTTAAAATATATATTAAAAGGAGTAATTTATGAAAAAAATAATTACAATTGTTCTTGCGCTTGTCCTTGTCATTACACTGGCTGCCTGCTCCGGCAAGAAAGCGGATGTACTGTCAATCGGAGCAACGCCTGTACCGCACGCGGAACTGTTGAATCTTATAAAGGATGACCTTAAGGCTGCCGGTGTCAATCTTAAAATTGTTGAATTTACCGATTATGTACAGCCGAATATGGCGGTAATGGCCGGGGATTTAGACGCTAATTTCTTCCAACACATCCCGTATCTTGGATCCAATATTGACTGGTTAGAAAATCTTATTCCCGCTTTCGGCGTCCATATAGAGCCGTTCGGTCTCTATTCTCAAAAATTTAAGAGTATTGATGATTTACCGGAAGGCGCGTCGATAGCGATTCCAAACGATCCTTCAAACGGCGGACGCGCTTTATTCCTGCTTGAGGCAAACGGCCTTATCACGTTAAAGGAAGACACAGGCTTCCTTGCGACAGTCCGCGATATTACAAGCAACCCGAAAAACTTAAAATTTCAGGAACTCGAAGCCGCCCTTTTACCCCGCTCTCTCCAGGATGTTGACGCTGCCGCAATCAACGGCAACTATGCGCTGGAAAGCGGATTTAACCCTATAAATGATTCTCTCATCATCGAAGACGGCAATTCTCCGTATGTGAACATTGTTGTCGTAAAGAAAGGCAATGAAGAAGACGCGAAAATCCTTGCCCTCAGAGACGCACTTCTCAGTAATAAGGTAAGAGATTATATTTTTAGCAATTACGGCGGCGGAGTAGTTCCGGTATTTTAGTAGTATTGCAAAGTAATAAAATCATAGCTCTCTGTCCATGGGCTGGGCGGCCTGCGGTCTGCGGGTGTGAAAAACATTTGCTAAGAATCCGCCTACGAGCCCTGACCGCAAAAACCAGATATATGTAATTGTTATATATTCGTAACCAAGCTACTTTTTAACATAAATTAAATATATTAGATCATTTTCCTATACGGTTTTTGCGGCCAGGTCTCTCCAGCGGGGAACTGCAAAAATTGTTTTTCACCCCCGCAGCCCTCTTATTATTGCCGCGCAAGCGGCTTGCCCAGCCCATGGACACATGGATTAGCATTTTATTATTTCATATAGCGACACGGGATAGATAGGTGTAAAGTAATACTATGTGTATGCGGCAGTGCCGGCAACAGACCCAGAAAAACATCTTCAGAAATTCTCCGCCGGAGAGACCTGGCCATAAAAACCGATAGAAAAATATCCTACTATGTTTAATTTATGTGAATAAAGAGCTTGGGCAGAAATATGTAATATATTTAAATCCTGTGGTTTTTATGGTCAGGGCTCGTAGGCGGGCTCTTTCTGAGTTTTTCTGGGGATGTTGACGGACTGCCGCATACGGAGAGCATTGTTTCTTTCCATTACAACTTTATTGCTAGTCCTGACCGTCTTTCCCTTTCTTCTTGGCTTTCTTTTGTTCCCTTTTTTCTTTTAAAGTTTTCTGCGGCGCTTTTTTGTTTTCTTTTTTGTGCATTATATGTTCAGCCATATAATCCTCCCTATTGGCTAATGTTATATAAAAAGTGTATAATCAGCGGCATTTCTTGTCAATAAAAAACCGGGCTATTTTTCAAACAACCGCTTTGTTTCGGATTTTGCCTGCTCAATTATTCCTTCGTAATTGCTTTTTAAGGCGTTAATATTCTGGTTATAAAAAGCGACGAATTCCGGATCCTGCATCGGATCGATGCGGATTTCCCTTCCAAGTCGGCGTCCAAGCTCTTCCTCTTTTTGGCGGAGTTTCGGAGCGTATTGCTGCCTGATAGCCTGATCGTAATGCGTCATCTCCTGAAGGTATTGCCCGGTAAGCTGAAGCAATTGCTTGAACATTGTAGTAAATTCACTCTTTCCGATGATTTCAGAAAGCCCCTTGCCCGCTTTTTCAAGGCGGTTTTGACCTTCATTGTCGGTGGGAATGGTTATTTGGGTGACAAGTATGTCAAAAATACCCTGTTTTAAGCCGGGTTTATACTCGTCAGGAACTTTTTTAATCTCAGAAGGAAAATTTATATCTCCCTTCTCCAGAAAATCATTGGCAAGTTTTTTGCCTTTCTGATTTATCTCAAACTGGTAAATACCCGATTTATCGCTTTTAACCGATTCTGTTTTTTCCAAAGCGATTTCTAGGGCGGTCTTTATTACTCCCATTGAATTTTTTCCCTTTTTATAATAAAATATTATTGATTGAGGATTTATGCAAGTGGTATACAGTGAGGAGCATAGATGAAAAAAGAGATGGATATTAAAAATATCATCCGTCTGGACTCAGAATTGAATCAAATCCAGGATTTTGATTTATTGCTTGAAAGAATACTGTTTGAAGCGCGAAGCGTGGTAAACGCTGACGCTGGTTCCATTTATATAACAGTGCCTACGGAACCCGGCGAAGAAGGAAAGGAAAAACTCTCGTTTAAATATTCCCAGAATGAGACATTCCAGAAAGATCTTCCTCCGGGCCAAAAAATGATCTATTCTATTTTCTCGGTTCTTATAAATGATAAATCGGTTTCCGGTTATTGCGCGAAAAACAGGGTATCAATCAATATACCCGATATGTATAATATTCCTTCCTCGGCAACTTATTCCTTTAATTCGTCATTTGACAGCATTACAGGCTACAAAACAGTTTCCACAATAACTTTTCCGCTTGTATCAACGGACAACAAGCTGATGGGCGTAATTCAATTAATAAACGCGAAAGATCAGAACGGAATGATAATCCCTTTTTCTTCCGATGATGAAATTTTACTTTCTCATTTCGCTAACAACGCAATCATGGTTCTTCAAAGGGCGCATATGACAAGAGCGATGATCCTGCGGATGATCAAGATGTCAGAGCTTCGTGACCCTAAAGAGACGGGAACTCACGTAAACCGCGTCGCAGGTTATTCTGTTGAAATCTATGACCGCTGGGCTTTTCATAAAAATATTCCCGAGATAGAGAGGGAAAGGAATCGCGACAGCCTGAAAATCGCGTCCATGCTGCATGATGTCGGCAAGGTCGCGATTTCCGATTCCATTTTAAAAAAGCCCGCCCGTTTTACGCCTGAAGAATATCAGGTTATGCAGAACCATACCATTTACGGAGCCAGTCTGTTTTTTAACGCAAGCTCGCCTGTCGATTTTCTCGCAAAAGACATCGCGCTCACCCACCATGAAAATTGGGACGGAACAGGTTATCCCGGCTGGGTCGATCCCCACACAGGTGAAGTCCAAAGAGCGGATGAGCATGGAAAAGCCCTCGGTAAAAAAGGAGAGGAAATTCCTCTCGGAGGCAGAATTGTCGCCATCGCCGACGTTTACGACGCTTTATGTTCCAAGCGCGTTTACAAAGACCCATGGACAGAGGATGATGTTTTAAATGAATTAAAAAAACTTTCCGGCTCGAAATTTGATCCCGAGCTCATTGAAGCGTTTTTTGAAATTCTTCCTAATATAAAACATACAAGGGAACAGTATCCGGAAGACTTCTCATAATTATTAACTTAATTCTTGTTAATTTTTGTCAGCAGCCGGTCGAGGCTGTCGGCGAACGATTTTAATTCTTTTTTACCGTAATTTGCCGTTCGAATAATATCAAGACCGTTTTCCACAAGTCCTACCGCGAAATTTCTGAACGACAGCATTTCGTTTATGTTGTCGGCAGTAAAAACACGCCCGCGGTCATCCAGCACAAACACTTCTTTTTCTACAAGCCGCTTCGCCAGAGGCACGTCCCTTGTTACCGCCAAATCATTTTTTTCCGCTAATTCAACGATACGGTCGTCCGCGGAATTTTCATTTACAGAGCAGATTTCCATTTGCGCGTCTTCCGCCCCCGGGATTTGACGGTTTGCCGCGAATATTGGCCGTATATTCAATTTTTTCGCTCTTCTGAGCACAAGGTCTCTTGCTTCCTTCGGGCAGGAGTCCGCGTCAACCAGGATTTTCATGATTTTAGCGTAAATCCCGCGCAGGCCGTGTACAAAGTAAAAAAACCTTTAAAAACAAATTGCCCTTCGCTTTTTGGAATAAAAAACGATTCGCCTTTTTTATAAACCTGTCCTTCCGCGGTCAACTCGCCTTCGCTGACAATTCCGATGGCAGGGCTGTGTACGTTATACGAAATTTCATTTCCGTTTCCGCGGATTACAGACAGGGAAAAGTCATCAATGGGCAGCGGATAACTAAAATAAGGCGCGTTAATTGGAGCTGTCATAACATCGGGCATAAAAGGATTCATGTTAACAATTTTCAGTAATTCCTTAATGTCAATATTTTTCGGCGTGAGCCCGCCGCGAAGCACATTGTCAGAGCTGTTCATCAATTCAAGGCCGAAACCGCTAAGGTAAGCGTGAAGCGATCTTGCGGGAAGATAAACAGCCTGAGCCGGCTGCAGGACAAGAATATTCAGATAAAGGGGCGATAAAACGGCAGGATCGTTTTTATACAGACTCGCGAAAGTTTTCATCAAATTCCATTGTTCCTGAGTTATATCTTTTTCCGTCCCAGAAGGGTTAATATTATTTATTTCAGAGCTGATTATCTCCTTCTGTGACGGGGAAAAATTAAATTGTTCTTTTAAAAACCCGCCGGGCTGCTTTTGTTCCAAAGCGCTAATCATCGGGGCAAGCAGTGAAGCCAGGTCTTCCGAAAGGGAAGAAAGCTCTTTAAAAGAGTTTAAAATCTCTTTTATTTCCTTAAAACCCGCCATTAACTTAAACTCAGAGAGAGCGCAGATCATTTCGTGCTTGGGGTTTGGATCTTTATAGTTACGCGACGGATCATTTAAAGGAACGGCGGCCTTTTCTTCCGCCTCAAAACCATTTACAGCCTGCTCTTTATCGGGATGAACCTGAATGGAAAGAGGTTTATCAACAGCAAGTATTTTAAAAAGATACGGAAGACCGCCTGTTAATTCCCGCAAGCCAATAAGCCTGCCGTCTTTTGATACAACAGAAGGAGCGCCGCTGTGGGTGCCCATCCACATTTCCGCAAACGGAGAATTATCATCATTTTTTAAATTTAAAAATTCAGGGATCATGCGGGAAGAACCCCAGTCGTAATTTTTAAACTGATTTGTTAACTTATATATTTTTGTCATTACCGAATAAATTTAAAGCATGTTCCAGCTTTGAAATAACGCGAATAGTGCGATCTTCCACTTCAGAACTCTCATCATCCGCTTCCGCCTGCGCTTCCCTTAATTCATTTAACTGCTGTTTCAGTTTGTAGATTTCATCACATAACAGAAAACCCGTTAAAATAGCGATATTAAGCGTTTCATTGATTCCGGAAATACTTTGCGTGCTATTAATGGCCGCCTTGTACTGCTTCAAAATTTTTTTTAAATATTCTTCGTCCTCATCAGCTTTAATAGAAAAAGTTGTTCCCAATATATCAAATGATAATTCATTGGTCATTAAAAAATGTCCAGCTCCCTGTCGCCAGAATCTTCGTCCGGCTCCTCATCGGAAAAATCTGAAGAGAGTTCTTTTTCAATATCAACTATTTCAATACCATCATGGGAAGAGTCCTCAGGAAGTTCCTGATCTTCAGTTTCGGTAATCTCAAAAAACTCTTTTGAATTGCTCTGCGCCTTTGGATTCGCGTCCGCAGGCTTCTTAACCGGAGCTGAAACTTTTTCCGCCGGATGAGACCCCCCGCTCACGCTTTTTTGCTCAGGCAATTGCCGCGATACAGGTTCTGCCGTCTGTTCAGCTTTTTTCACAGGCGCGCTTTTTTTGGGAACCTCTTTTTCCTTCAGACTTTCTTCAAACTCTTCTTCAAACCGGTTTAAGCGGTCAAGGGCGGCTACTATGCCGTCCTCAATCTGTCCCTGCTCCTTCTTGAAACGCATGACGAGCAGTTCAAGCTCATCAAGCCGTTTTTGATTTGCCTCGAGCTTGTTCAGCAGTCCTGCCTTCTCGGAAATCAGAGCGGCGTTTTCTTCTGAAACATGCTGCACATACTCAATCGCCTTAGCGACTCTGGTTTCCAGTAACTGAACCTGCTCAAGGGTAATCATTTTAAGCTCCTGCAGCTATTGCCGCTTTTGCTTTTTCCGCTATGGCCTGAAAAGCTGCATTGTCTTCCGTCGCAAGATACGCCAACGCTTTGCGGTTTATGACAACGCCCGCTTTATTGAGGCCGTTGATCAGCATTGAATAGGAAATCCCAAGTTCGCGGCATGCAGCGTTGATTCTGATAATCCACAATTTGCGGAACTCGCCTTTTCTGTCCTTCCTGTCGCGGTAAGCGTAAGTTAAGGATTTCGCGAGCGCGTCTTTCATGGTTTTGTAGTTTGTGCTTCTGCGTCCCCAGTAACCTTTTGTCTGTTTTAATAATTTCTTGCGATGATTCTTTCTTTTTGAACCGTCTATTGCTCTTGACATATTATTCCTCTTTTAAAATTCTACCCGTAGGGTAAGAGCTGCTTTCTAATTGTTGGTACATTATCTTCGGACAAGATACCCGCATGCCGTAATCCGCGTTTGCGCTTAGATGACTTTTTGGTTAAAATATGGCGCAAATTCTGCTTTTTATATTTAACCTTTCCCGTCCCTGTGAAGGAATAACGCTTTGCCGCGCTCTTTTTTGTTTTCATTTTTGGCATTTGCCACCTCTTCAAAAATAATTTATTTTTTACCTTTCGGACTTAAGACCATGGACATAAACCGGCCTTCCATTGCCGGCTGCTTGTCCATTACATACTCTCCCTCAATGCGGGCAAGCACGTCTTTCATCACATCAAAGCCAAGTTCAGTATGAGCAAGTTCGCGTCCCCGGAAACGGATCGTAACTTTTACCTTGTTGCCCTCGCTTAAAAACTCTTTAATATGTTTCGACTTGAAATCCAGATCATGATCATCAATCTTGGGCTGCATCCGGATTTCCTTTAACTTGATTAATTTCTGTTTTTTCTTGGAATCCCTCAGCCTTTTTTCATTCTCAAATCTGAACTTGCCGTAGTCCAAAATCTTGACAACCGGAGGCACCGCCTGAGGCGCTACTTCCACAAGGTCAAGACCCGTTTCCCTGGCAATTTCAAGCGCCTGCGAAACAGACATAATCCCCTGGTCTCCGTCATCCCGAATTAGACGAACCTCCCTGGAACGAATCTGCTCGTTTATACGCAAATCTTTCTCCGCCAACTGGCCTCCTTGTAATTACTACTTCAGGCATTTTATCAAAAAATAGGGGTTTTTGTCTAGTGGCGGAGTGAAAATAAACATTGATTTATGGCTGTTATGGATTGAAAAACGCTCTCCGTATGCGGCAGTACTGGAAGCTTCGCCCTTTCAGGGCTCGCTGTAAATACCGGCGCCAGCCCCAGAAAAACTCAGAAAGAGCCCGCTTCCGAGCCCTGACCATAAAAACCACAGGATTTAAACATAATACATATTCGTAACCAAGCTCTTTATTCACATAAATTAAACATAGTAGGATATTTTTCTATCGGTTTTTATGGCCAGGTCTCTACAGCGGAGAATTTCTGAAGATGTTTTTCTGGGTCTGTTGCCGGCACTGCCGCATACACTTAGTATTACTTTACACCTATCTATCCCGTGTCGCTATATGAAATAATAAAATGCTAATCCATGTGTCCATGGGCTGGGCAAGCCGCTTGCGCGGCAATGATAAGAGGGTTGCGGGGGTGAAAAACAATTTTTG
>Ga0209755_10004088_pt1 | contig 17578 bp, 20 predicted proteins | sample TergutCo191P1_FD_187301 | JGI IMG/M metagenome (GOLD analysis project Ga0209755, IMG submission 187301) | Cornitermes sp. P1 segment gut microbial communities from Petit-Saut dam, French Guiana - Co191P1 (SPAdes) (version 2) | ecosystem: Host-associated > Arthropoda: Insects > Digestive system...
GGCAAACTCTATTTGACGCGAAGGAAAGACTTCGGCTTCGCGGATAAACCAATCGTAAAGCGGACGGTGTATTTCGTATTCAAGCGAACAAAGAGAATGTGTTATTCCTTCCTTCGCGTCGGAGAGCGGATGCTGAAAATCATACATGGGATAAATGCACCATGAGTCGCCTGTGCGGTAGTGATGCTCGCGCCTGATACGATACATGACAGGATCTCGCATTATTAAATTGGGATGAGTCATGTCGATTTTCGCGCGTAAGGTTTTTGCGCCGTCCGCGAATTCACCGTTACGCATTCCGGCAAAGAGTTTAAGGTTTTCCTCAACAGAACGATCCCTGTAAGGGCTGTTTCTGCCGGGCGGCGTGATGTTTTTATCGGCGGCTGTTGTCCCCCGGTATTCTCTAATTTCTTCATCGCTAAGATCATCAACATAAGCGTTTCCTTTTTTGATGATCTTTACGGCAAGGTCGTATAAGTATTCGTAATAATCAGAAGCGTAGTATTCGCGATCCTCCCAATCGTAGCCCATCCATTTGATGTCGCGCTTTATCGCCTCGACATAAGAGATATCTTCTTTTTCCGGGTTAGTATCGTCAAAACGAAGATTGCACTTTCCGCCAAAACGCTGCGCCATACTAAAGTCGATAAAAAACGCTTTGCAGTGTCCGATGTGCAGCCAGCCGTTCGGCTCGGGGGGAAAGCGGGTATGCACATAATTAAATTTTCCGCCAGCCAGATCTTCTTTTATAAATTCGCTGATAAAGTCGGAACCGCCGGTGTCAGACTTTTCCTCTGTATTGTTCATATTTTTTCCTTTAGAAATTTGTCAGATAGCAAAGACCAAGAAGCAGAACAGCCCAAAAACTTTTATCGCTGTGATCCGTGTTTTTTTCATCATCGTTTAATACGGCAAGCCTGCCGCCATACCACCAAAAAAGCCCCATCTGCGCGTCTATGCGGAAGGTGTATTCGGTAAAATCTTCTTTATCGCATTGGTCGCCAAAAAAGAGAAAGGCAAGCCCGTCAAGTATGGCGCTGAATTCTTCGATTGCTTTTATATAATCTGTCTTTTCCAGATTCTCCATGATTGCCGGAATCCCGTCCTGGAGCGAATTCTTGCGGGTCTCATCAGACTTCTCTACCCAGGTTTTTTTAATTAATAAATCCAGATTGTTATGGAAATGGTCAAGGAATGTCTTAAGCTCTCCTGAGCTTTTATCGAGCGCAAGCAAACGCTGATATTCAACGCCAATCCCAAGCACCTTCGCAAACTCACCTGAGGCCTTTAAATCAGGCTTCTGCCCCTTGCCTAACCCATCCTTTGGGAAGAGGCGCTCGGCAACCTTACGGTAATCACCGGGCATGGAGAAAGCTGCTGTAGGATTTCCTCTGTACATATGTAAAAGATGATAAGAATTCGCGATTTAGTCAAGATTGCCCAGATAGGACTTTACCGCTTTAACTGTTGAAGGAAAAGCGAACTGCGAAAAGTCGATCTCTTCGGGTTTTAAAAAGTGTACTCCTGCTATTTCGGCTTTTTCCAGTTTGAGGTCTTCGGGTTTTAATCCCGGAGCAGAAACTGTAAAATACATATCACATGTGTTGTAGTCGATATTTTTATATTGATAAACATTAGAAAACGACGCGAATAATCTGAGAGGAGCCGGCGGCGTCCAACCGATTTCTTCTCTCAGCTCGCGCAAGAGCCCTTCGATTACTCCCTCGCCTTTGTCTACAAAACCGCCGGGCAAGTCGAGCTTACCAACAGCCGGTTCTTTGCCTCGTACAAGGAACACCAATCGTTCGCCTTTATTACCTTCGCTATCCGGCACTGTGATAAGGCAGCCTGTGGCGGCGGCAATATTGTGATAATAGGTAAACCCGCAATCAGGGCAGCGAAAAACCTTACCCTCGTTAAAAGTTATATTTTTAGACGCGCACCCGGGGCAATAATTGAACATATATAAATATATCATGTATAATGTCCTCATGGAAACACAATGTACATTGCGGGTACGCACTTATGAATGTGACAGTTACGGTCATGTAAACAACGCCAACTATTTAAATTATCTGGAATATGCTCGCTACGAATATCTAAGGGATATCGGTTTTGATTTCTTAAAGTCCATTCAAGACGGATACGGACTTTATATAGCTCGAATCGAAATCGATTACAAGATGCCGGCATTTACGGACGACGAGCTGCTGATTAAAACAAAACCTATAAAAATGGGCGCGGTAAGCGGAACCCTCGCTCAGCAGATTTGGCGCGAAAACGATCTATTAATTGAAGCAAAGGTATCATGGGCATTTGTGGATTCAAACGGCAAACCGACTAAACTTCCCCCGGAGTACAATCTGCCGGGCTTAAAACCATGATGAAAGATTGAGAAAAAAAATCACGCAAAGGCACTAAGGAAATAAAAAAGAGAAGATAAATTAAGCCAATTTATCTTCTCTTATAAGAAGTAAAAGCATCTGTATATCAGATATTATTACAGACGATTAAAAATTAGCTGGTCTTATTCTGGTTACAAAAATTCTGGAAGCCTGACCATAAACAGAGTCTCTCCCGCCGGCGCTAAGTTGAATCCAATCCGATCTCTGTCCATTAATAAATGTAACCTGAACATACACTGTGTTACCAGTGGAGTTATATAAGGAAGTGTTATCATTTTGAAAAGACCACACTACCCCATCAGTCGTTTCAGCAAACGCTGCTCCAGCTACTACCGCTAAAATAATCAAAGCGATACCAAGAACTAAAATTCTCTTCTCTTTCATTTTAAACTCCGATTGCGAACTTTCTCGCATGCGGTCTTTCCCGCCGTCATTATTTTACGATTTCAACGAAACCGTTGGCATAATGCATAGTACAAATGCTATTTTATAATGATGAACCAATATCATAACCAATACGATAAGCAGTATCGGTAGTTATGCATGAAGTAGCAAAAAAGCTCAAGGCAATGGCTAAAATAATTCCAGTAACTAATAATGTTAACTTTTTTCCTTTCTTGTTCATATAAATCTCCTTTTAAAAATTATTATTTATAAATATTACATGCGTTTTATTAAGTAATATTTCTAATTCTAAACATTAAAAATGTTATTAAAGAAATTTTTATTCCGGTATGGAACAATAAGTTGCAGAAGCCCCTATCACCTTTGTTCCGCCAGGAGCATTTTGCGTCTTTGATTGTCCGGGGCGAATGTCGGAAAATGTCCATGTTGTATCAGAGCGCCTGCCACGACTATCTTCTAATGTTACGCAAACCTCAACTGTAATGTTTCCGGATTTTGCAGTATTTCTTACTGAAACAGAACCAGAATTAAACGATACCTCTTGATTTGCAAAAACAACAACAGTTACCGCACATAGCATTATAAGTGCTATGCTCACGATTAGAATTTTTTTGTTCATATTGAACCACCTTTGTAAATTACTCTTAATATTGAGTAATTAAATATATATCATCCCATACGGGACAATTACAAATCTGCGGAGCTTTTAAAAAATACCGGTCTAACTGCCTCAGAAGCATCCGATACTTTTGCTATCAATTTTCTATCACATTTATTTTGGGTAACCATTAAACCTTCAATAAATCCCAAAATAAAAAACTGATTAACTTCAGTAAGTTTTAAAAAGGCACATTGTAAATGCTTAAGTTTTAATTGCTCTATCATATTGCTCCAATACGACCATAATATAGCATGTTAACGAGCACTAGTCAATATATTTAATTAAAAAAAATAATAAAAAATGATGTTTTTTGCTTGATAGGCGAGCAAATTAATAATAATATGATAAAAATGGCTCCATTATGGCAATAAATGAGAGAATCAGAGAACTTAGATGTGCATTAAAACTATCTCAACGTGTATTTGCAAAGGCAGTCTATGTATCTAATGGTTATCTGGCAGATATTGAATTAGGTCACAATGAAGTAAAAGATCGCCTTGTCCACCTTATTTCCAGCGCTTTTTCTGTAAATAAACACTGGCTGCTTACAGGCGAAGGGCGTATGTTCAACAGCACCTCAGAAGAGAAATTGGAGCGGGTTACGAGCCTCTTTAATGAGTTATACCCCGAATACCAAGATTTTGTTCTGCGGCAGATAGATGAGCTTATTGAGCTGCAGAATGTTCGGCATGAAAAACCTTGATTCCAAACTATGTAAGACACTCTTGTCTTTAACTATACTCACACAACGCTCGTCTTTAACTGCTTATCTCTTTCAAAGCGGTTGATTGCAAGTTCGATTAAACGCGTAATTAAATCGGTGTAACTCATGCCGCTTGCTTCCCACATTTTTGGGTACATGCTTACCTTTGTAAAACCCGGCATTGTGTTGATTTCGTTTACTATAACACTGCCATCAGTTTTTAGAAAAAAATCTACGCGCGAAAGCCCTTCGCAGCAGAGCGTTGTAAAAACTTTTATCGCCATTTCCTGAATGCGCTTTGTTGTCTCTGCGTCGAGTTTGGCAGGGATTTGCAAAGACGCGCCTTTGTCGTCAACGTACTTTGCGTCGTAGGAATAAAAATCATGGGAGGGGATTATTTCGCCGGGCAGTGAGGCTGCGGGTTCTTCGTTACCAAGAACCGCACATTCTATTTCGCGCCCGGAAATAAATTCTTCTATAACAACTTTAATATCATATTGGAAGGCATCCTTAAGCGCGGCATGGTACTCCGCTTCGTTATTTGCTTTACTTATTCCTACAGAGGAACCCATATTAGCGGGCTTAATAAAAACAGGAGAACCAAGTTCTTTTTCTATCTGCGCAAAGGACGGTATTTTCTCGTTATTTTTTAGCGCTACATATTTACCAATTGGAATTCCAGCGTCACGAAAGAGGCGCTTCATCACATCTTTGTCCATGCCGACAGCAGAGCCAAGTACGCCGGGACCGACAAAGGGAATGTCCGCAAGTTTTAAATATCCCTGCATAGTGCCGTCTTCGCCAAAGGGACCATGCAGTATCGGGAATATTACGTCATATTTAAAAATTTCTGACATATCCCAGTGCCCCAATTTATCGATTTTAACAAGCACAGGTTCAAATTTTTCCTTGTCTATCGCGTCAAAAACATTTTGCGCAGATAACAGAGAAATTTCATGTTCTGCGGATTTACCGCCAAAAAGTATGCCGACTTTTTTCTTCATCTACAATATTCCTTATCGATTAATTTAATATCTGTTTGTAAGCCGCTTCCAGGGATTAATGCCAAAACGTATCACAAAATAAAGCCAGCCAAAAATGAAACCGCCAAGATGGGTAAGATGCGCGACATTGCCTCCCCCGCCTGTAATAACAAAAAATATTGATAAAACAGTATAGCCTAATACCATGATTGGCGCGCGAAGCGGAAGTATACCCCAGATATAAATTACCGAGCTTGGATATAATATAGCATAAGCAATCATCACGGCATACAGCGCTCCGGACGCTCCTACGAGACTTACAATCATACTGCCGGAAAGAACATATACAATAAAAGAAAGAACTCCGGCAAGAGCGCCGGTAACCAAGTAATATAGTAGAAATTCTTTACTACCCATCTGTCTTTCTACATGAACGCCAAAAATAAAAAGACCAAGCATATTAAAAAGAATGTGACTGACACCCGCATGCATAAACATATAGGTAATAAAAGTCCAGACAGCTCCGTTTTTAATAACCGCCTGAGGCATCATTGCTAACATATTAGAAAGGGTCATATTTACTTCGGTGTACACTTGACCGTACCTGTTAGTAATCTCAAGATCTGATATATCAAGCGAGCTTACAGGCTTGTCCCCAAAAAGCATCATCAATACATAAACAAAAATATTTATTCCAATAAGCCAATACACAAAATTAAAGTTAGTGTATCGAAACGGCTGTCTAATTATGCTCATTTAGTATTTTTTAACATTCTTAACGATTTAATAATATGTATTCCCAAAATAACAGCAAGTATAACAATAATAATGATTACAATTATATTTACTACTTTCATTACGCCTAACCGAATGCCGTTTAATAATGAATTTACTGTCAGATTATTTTTTTCATCTACAAAAGCGCTTGGTTTTTTATCAGCGGCATTAGTAACAATTAATTTCTTGTTAAGTTCTGTCGCGGCAGAATTGGCGGTTATATCAAATATAATTCTGGGAAGACCCATACTCTTCACATGCGGCCAAAGCACGGTTTTAAGATCGGCAATTGTATTATTCAATTTACTTATATCATTACTCACAGCTGTCATATCAAGTCCGTTTTTTACAAAATTAAGGTTTGAATGATTCTCCACAATATACAGTTCTAAATTATTAGTGGCTTTCGTTAAAGAAGTACTTACAATATATCTTCCGATTAATACCCCGATTATCAAAACAGATAATATAACGGTTACAACAATAAATCCAACTTTGTTAAATTTTCCATCAGCCATATAAAACCGCCTTCTACTTAATTGGTTTATATTATTTTATCAATTAAAATCTTTATAGTCAATAATTAACTGTCTGTACTCTGCAATGGTCTCAGCATGAACAGCCTTATCACGCAGAGCCGCTCCCCCTGTAATGCCTTTTGTATAAGCGCAAAATTGTTTGCGCATTTCAAGACAGGCTGTGCGCTCGCCGATATCTGCGGCAAGCATTTCCAAATGACGCATTGCTGCGTTTATACGCGCGAAAAACGATGCGCTTTCCCATTCGCCTGTTTCTAAAAAAGAACGCGCCGCGGAAAAAATAAAAGGGTTACCCATGGCGCCGCGAGCAAACATAACTGCGGCGCAGTCTGTTTCCTGCAGCATGTTCTGCGCGTCCTGTGGCGTGTATAAATCACCGGAGCCGCAGACAGGCACAGCAAGGCGTGTGACTAAATCCGCAATGTGTGTCCAATCGCTTTTGCCGCCGTAATTTTGCGCTCGTGTGCGAGGATGAAGGCTCACCATTGAAGCGCCTGCTTCTACAGCAATTCGCGCACACTCAACATAGTTAATAGATTTGCTGTCCCATCCTGAACGAATTTTTATGGTCACAGGAATACCGTTCAAATGTTCGCGCGATGCGCGGACTGCGGCTTCCACTATTTTTCCAAGGTTAGCGGGGTTTTTCATAAGGGCTGAACCTGCGTTATTTTTTACTACTTTAGGAACAGGACAACCTGCGTTTATATCAATAGCGTCGGTTTTAAGCGGCGCAAGAAGGGAAGCGGCTTTATAGATCGATTCACTATCGCCGCCAAAGAGCTGAACAGCGTAGAGCTTTTCATTTTCGCCGCGTTTTACAAGGTTAAAAGAGGAGTTCACACGGAGGCACGGAGGCACGGAGGACACGGAGGAAGAAGAAGAAGGAGAAGAATCAGGGAGTGTCAAACCATATCTTCCATAATTGCGATACAGGGCCTCGGCGGAGACAAGTTCTGTGAATGAAAAATTAGCGCCCTCTTCGGCGCAAATAGAACGAAAGGCGCGGTCGGTGTAACCCGCAACCGGAGCGAGAAAGAGATTACCGGGTATTTCTAAAGAACCAATTTTAACAGAGCGGTATAGCGCCATATGGAATTGATTGCGAAGCCATTATTCCTTAGGAAGCCCAAAGAATTTGCATGAGTTTTCCCATAGCTGAGCAGTAAGAGCTTCTTCGTCCATATCCAGCATACCAGCCATGTAACGAGCGGTTAAAGGCAGATACTTTGGCATATTTCTTTTACCTCGATAATCGGCAGGAACCATGAAGGGCGCTTCCGATTCTATCAATATACGATCCACAGGAAGAACCGATAATGTCTCGTGAAGATTTTTCGCGTTCTTGTATGTGAGATTGCCGGCAAAAGAAAAGTAAATGTTTAAATCGAGAGCCTTTTCGGCGTAGGCTGCGTCCTCAGAATAACAATGGAAAACACCGCCCTTTGGAGGCAGACGATCGCGAAGAATATCTAAAACATCATGACCGGCATCGCGGTTGTGAATAATTACAGGCAGGTTTAATTTTGCCGCTAAATCAAGCTGAGTAATAAAAAGTTCGATCTGCGATTTCTTATCACCGAACTTACGATAGTAATCGAGACCTATCTCTCCAATAGCGATCACCCTCGGGTTTTGAACACACTGTTCAATAAGGTGCAACCAATCCTTGCCGGGGTTTTGCACTTCGGAGGGACTTACTCCGACGGCGTGATAAACATTCGCCGCGGATTTCAGGTTATCATAAACCTGATTAAAATCATGAAGACTGTTACAAATAGAGACGATTCGATTAACAGAAGCCTGACGGGCTTCCTGTATAACAATGAGCTGTTCAATTGGGTCTTCGACAACAAGCCCCAAATGGGCGTGAGTATCAAAATACTGCATAGCTTTATCCAAAAGGTATGAAATTAAGGTTTACCAAACTGGTAAACATCATAATACCATGTAAAACAAATTTAGTCAATAAATTTTTAAGGTATTTATGGGAATAAATCGGTATTTCTTTAAAAACCGCCAAAAGGAGCTAATTCTTCCCATTTTGAAGGTTCAAGCACATCCCTGTCGATACGAACAAAGATTTCAGGTCTGTAAGAGCTATTGGGACGCAGGGCATTATTCGCGTTAAGATAGCCCAAATTGATACTTGGAGCGCCAGGGCTGTCTGTAAGGCTCATTCTTGTCATGGACTCGGGGTTACGGGTTATCGCGTCCCAGGCACGTGCCGATTCGGCGTACATGACCATGGCTTTGGATCGATACTCACGGTTACCCGTCTGAGCGGCAAGGGCTTCATTTACAACGCCAAGGTTATTGCGAGCCATCATCAGGCGTTCGCCGGTTTCAAGGAATTGAACATTATCGTTGGGAAGCAGTACCGGAAGCCTTAAACGCTGAAGCTCAAGAATATCCAGCAAGCGGTTGTAATAACCCTGAGAGGCAAAATAATCGCCGCGCTGATACGCCGCGTTTCCAAGCGCAAAGAGCATTCTTCTGTTAAGCGGAAGATCGGCAGAAGCCTTAAAGAGATAATCAAGCGCGTTTCTCCAGTCCTCCCGCTTGTAATAAGCCGAGCCCATTCTGTATTGAATCTCAGGCGGCGCGTATCCGTAATCTTCGGCTTTATGATAATGGCTAAGCGCCGCTTCCATGTTGCCGGTTTTTACAAAGTATTCAAGGTCGCCCCACAAGCCGTATAACTTTCCAAGAGCCGGAGCGCCCGGCACTAAGTTCCTGTTTAAATAATCTTCGTATAACTCGATGCCTCTTACAACATTCGCTTCGGCAGGGAAAAATTCTTTTACATCTACAAGAAGATTGGCATAACGATAATACGCATCAACACGGTAAAGTCTGCGGCGTACAGATTCCTGCTTTGCAATATCAAAAGCTCTTATAGCGTTCTCCAAAGTTTTGCGTTCATCGGAAGTGTTGTTAAGATTCTTATGATAGCGTGCAAGATGATAATGAGGTTCCGGAAGATTTGGCTCCTTCCTCATCGCTCTTAAAAGCATATCGCGCACACTTTCAATATTTTCAACATACGGGTTTGGAACACCTTTCGGTTTTTCAAGCTGCTTATCCAATAAATAACCGCCGAGTTCCGCGAGAGAGCCTGCCGAAAGATCCCGTTTTGGATCGCTTTCAAACCATACTCTAAGCTTAAGCACCTGTTTTAAATCATCTGTACGGATAAAATATTTAAGCACTCTTTCTACAACGTTTGGCTGCCATCCGTATAATTCAAGCCAACGAGCAAAACAGAAACGCGCATCTTCATATTTATCAAAGAATCTCGCAGGATTAGAATCTGCCCACGCAAGGAAATTATCTCCGGCAGCGAGAAGTCCTTCTTTGTCGTCAGGCGCGTAATCAAGAAGCTCTCTTTGCAGGAGTCTGTTTGCCTTTTCGTAATTCATCAGATAGTTTGTATTCAAATCGGCGTAATCAAGAACGCCTTTTTTATCGCGAGGATAATGTAATAAGAGTTCGTCATACTTGCCTTCCGCAAGGGTATAACGGCGCTGATCTCTAAATGCTTCGGCATAAGCATAGAACCATTTTTTCTTTTTATGCAATTGGAAGGCGGTTTGGAATAATTCATTCGCGCGCTGATATTCACCGGCGGGAATGCGATCGTAACCGCGTTTGTAAAGACCTTCGGCTTTAATCGGTATATATATAAAATTGTAGCTAAGATACATAACAGAAAGAAGAACAGCGGCGATAATGGCAATAAGTCTGAACACCGGAAGGAAATTGTGTATGAATATATAAGCAAAGCTTGACTGTTCGGCTTCAAACGCCGCTCCTGTGCTCTTTTCGAAACTTTTTGGAATAATTATTGGCTTGCCCGTTATTGATTCGACATGAGCCGCTGTTTCTTTTACATTGGCTCCGTATACAAGAAGACGAATCAACATTGATAATTGCTGAGGCAGAATCACCTGCTCCGCGATTAATTCTTCACAGGCAATTCTTAAGTTTAAGGGATACGATTGGAGCGTTTTTAAAAGCTTGTCAACATCTTCCTGCGATAAAGAAATCTCTTCAACACTATCTTCCGCTTCCGGCAATTCCTGCGCCGCGGGTTTTTCTTTTTTTCTGCCGAATAAACTTTTTTTAGGAGGAGGCGTTATAACAGTACTTGTAGCCTTGGACTTATTTAAAATATCATCAAGACCATCAAGATCAAAATCGCTGTCGCCGAATGCGCCGCCGCCGCCGCTGTCAAAAGAGCTGTCGCCAAAATCATCCGCTCCTGCCGGTGCTTCTGAAGACTCTCCGGGTAAATCAATTGAATCGGATGAAAAATCATCGCCAAGATCTCCAAGATCATGAAGAGGAGCTGAGCCTTCGGGTTCAGCAGATGGAGCCGCGCCCATATCAAAATCGGCAAAGTCATCGCCAAGGGAGCTGTCTTCCAGAGGGGCTTCATCGAACGAACTTTCCGCGGCACCCTCATCAAAAGCGGGCAGCTCATCATCTGCGCCTTCGCCCGGTAAATCACTGGGAAATGAAAAATCATCGCCGAGAGATTCGCCGCCGAGATCAAGATCTTGAATCTCGCCGCCCATATCTATCGAACTGTTTGCCGCTTCTTCCGAAGGCGCTGGAATATCAGCAGGACTTTCATCGGAAGCAGTTCCCAAGTCAAATGAACTGTCATCTAAAGTTGCAGTACCTAAATCAAAATCTAAATCATCAGGGGCTGCCGCTTCAACGACAGGACTCTCTCCGCCCATGTCTATTGACCCGCCGAGATCATCATCACCAAGACCAAAATCGTCACCTAATGGAGTTTCTTCGGGAGCAGCATTATCAATATTAAAATCGTCTGTGCCAAAATCGGCAAGATCGCCAGCGTCTCCTTCTTCGGCTGCAGGCTCTTCTGGTGCAGACTCATCAAAACCACCGCCAAGGAGATCTGCAAGTCCGTCGTCTGTTGCAGCTTCTTCCGCCGCAGGCTCGTCAAAACCGCCGCCGAGTAAGTCAGCTAAGCCGTCATCAGCTGTAGATTCTTCTGCTGCCGGTTCATCAAAACCGCCATTAAGAAGAGCCGCAAGTCCGTCATCATCTGCTGCGGGTTCTTCCGCTGCCGGCTCCTCTTCCACAGCAGGCTCATCATCCACAACAGGTTCATCGAAACCTCCGCCAAGAAGAGCCGCAAGTCCATCGTCATCAGGTGCAGCTTCTTCCGCTGCAGGCTCGTCAAGACCACCTCCGAGTAAATCAGCTAAACCGTCATCGACGCCTGCGTCTGCTTCAGGTTCTTGTGTACCGCCGGTGGTTAAATCGCTAAGAAAATCATCAAGCGCGCCTATAGCGCCGCCCGAAGGCGTATCCATAGGTGGGGGAGCGTCATTTAAATCATCAGCCGCGGGGTTAAAAGGAGGAGCTTCATTGCCGGGAAGGGGGAAATCATCAAAGGGCATGCTTAGGGATTCAATATCTTCTCTTTCTTTAGCGATATTATTAAAAGAGGATTTAAACTGACCAAGCTCGCTTAATGATGGCATAATAAGTAATTATATATCATATATCGACCGATAATTGAATAGAATGTATGAAAACGATTGGAATCTTAGCTTTTTTAGCAATAATTATCGCATTTAGCCCTATTGCGGCTAATGCCGCCGATTGGGAAACTTATGAACTCGTTGACCGCCTGCTGTCTCAAAAAAAGCCGGGCGCGCCTATTATTCATGAAGATTTTGTAATTTTCTCCGCTGATTCAAGCCTTAGAAGGGTTGGAATAGCTTTTGCTCATGAATATTTCGCAAAAGTATACTGGTTTACTCAGCTGGTCGTCCCTCAGGATCGCCTAAACGCGCCGATTCCCGCAGGTAAAAAGGAGCCCGATCCTTATATAGATTCGGGGATTCAATTTTATGTTTATCAGGTTCCTCAGCATTTAAAAGAACTGGAATACAGGCTTGTAGTTAATGGCTTATGGACGACAGATCCTTCACATGACCAAACACGCAGGGATCCTGTTTCCGGTCTTGGTTTGTCGGTGCTGCACTTCCCTTCCAGAAAATTAAAACAAAGTCCTTTAAATGGTCTGCCTGATGGTTTGCATTTTACATTTAGAGCCGAGCCGGGAGAAATTGTAACAGTCGGCGGTACCTTTAACAGTTGGGATCCTTTTATGTATGAGTTAAGAGAGGGCCCCGCAGGCGTTTATAATCTTACCGTTCCGCTTCCGTCCGGCACTTATCAATATGTGTTTTTCTATAAGGGCAGGCGTCATGTAGACCCAAATAATCCACGCAGAATTTACGCACGTGATGGCAGCGCCGCAAGCGAGCTTATTGTTCCTTAATTATTTTGACCAAATTTTTAATTCAGCTCTGAACGCAGCCTGATTATTTTCTTTTTTACGTCCTTCAAAAGCGAATGCGTTGGAAGCGTTTTCATCATCAATTTTCGCGGAAAATAATTCGATATCTTCGCCTCCCATTATTTCGTTTAAGTAATTAATATCGACACGCATTTTTTCCGCGTTATTTAAAAGCTCCGCATCTATTATATCTTCTATCCATTTTATATAACTGACATTATTAACGTGTCCGTTAAAATCTAAATCGCTATAGAGCGCTTTTTTTTTCGCTATTTTTTGCAAGTTGTCTCGTTCTATAACAGCCGCGGCTCCCTTATCTTCGGGAGCCAGCGCATGCAGCTCTTCGTTTTGCGGCATACTATCCATAACAGACTGCGGTCTTAAAGGACGGCGTTTTTCCATATCGACAATCAGCCATGCGCTGCGTGCTGAAACTAGCGCATTATTATTTTTATCTTTAATTTCATAATTACGCATTGCAAAAAGTTTTTCCCAGCCTTGCGGCCAGCTGCGAACGATAATATTTTCGCAGTAATCGGGACGTCTGTGAACAAGAGCAGTCATTCGCGAAAGGATCCAAACTTGTTTTGTCCTTGCCATATCTTCCCGCCCTACTCCAAGATTATCCGCATGACTGATGGCGGCTTCCTGGAAATAATTAAAAATGGCATCCAGTGTAAGTCTGTCTGATTTATCAATTGCTCCAAATCGCACAGGTATACTTTCCTGCCAGACATCGACAATTCCTGAATCTTTTGGGTTAGCGGGATTACAGTTCATTTTATTCCACCTTTTTATGGATAATACATTGATTAAGTAAAATTTGCAACATGGGGAAAGGAAGTGTTTCCCATATATTTAAATATTTTTTATTTTATTTTTTATGCGGCTTCTTTGTAGAAGGTAAATACCTTGACCATATGTCTTAAATAATATAATATAAAACAATGAACCCATTAATAAGATTCCATAGCATAGTATTATTATTGACAACTCTAACAGTATTTTCTTTATGGGAGGCATTTAGAAATCTAGTCGAATATAATTCTTTCTTTGTTATTCCAGTTGCAGGAATAACTACAATTGGATTTTACAGAATATTCATGCTTTTCATAAAAATTTTGATAATAAAAATCAGGCCAATAAAAATTTTATTATTTGGTGCTTATTATCTTGAAGGAGTATGGGTTGGTTTTTTTATCGGAAAAGAAAATAAAATTCGGTTTTATATAGAATCATTTGAGCAAGATTTTGAGTCAATTACAATAAGAGGAAAAGGATTTAGGGAAAATGAAGGCTATTTCGGCAATTGGGTTTCTGAAAGTGTAAATTTTGATATAAAAAAGGGAATATTAAATTATACATATCAGACAGATGCTTTATCAAATTCATTTATTAATCCTGGGTTAGCATATTTTAGTATTGAAAGAAAAGAGGGGCATGGTAAAGCGTATCGATTACTTGGCTTTTCTGCAGATTTATACAATCCCATGAAACTGAAATCATTTGAAGAAAAAATTAATGACAAACCAGATGTAGGTAATATTGAAAGTGCTTTAGCAAAAGCAAAAGAATTATATGACAAAAACAAGTATTTTTTGACTTTAGATAAGGAATAGTTAAAATTATATATTGATAATATTAAAGGTGTAATTAAAATGAAATATATTATAATGTCAGGTTTATTCTGATAAATAACTTTTTAGGATGGTTTAAAATGAAAGGAAAAAAGAGTATTGTTTTTTAGTTTTGTTCTTGATTGGAGTATCTGGATTTACTTTTAGTCAGGAATCTGGTGGAAAATCAATTAAGATAACTGGAATTGATTCTAGATATGCATCGTATGATGGTTATTTGACAAACAACGCTGTTGCTGATGGTAATGCAATTTGTGTTATGCTTGGTATTATGCGTAATTTTAGTATTAACAATGGAACAATACTAACAGGCTTTGGACGTTATTTATACGATCAAAATTGGACAAATGAAAGACTGGAATATTGGAATGGCGATGGGTCTTATTTTATTGTTCTAGTGTTAAATGACATGGTAAACTGGAAAATAGATACGTATGTTTCAAAAGTAAAAATATCTTTTGTAAATAATATTACGGAAACACCATTTTCCAATTTTAATTTTATTTCAAGCAGAGGTCTGCAATAAAGGATATAATATATTGTCATATTTATTCATATAAATAAATATTTGTAATGATCAAAAATAATAAGGAGATTTTATGATGAAGAAAAGAATAATAATGATTGCTGTATTTTTTACAGTAATATTGCTGTCTGTTTATGCACAAGGAAAAGAAATCATCGTTCAGGGAACCAACCTTGCCGAAAAGCTTAATTGGCTTAATGTCTTTGTCCAAAGTAACAATGTTTATATCCTTGAAGTTAATGTAGATGAAAGAATACCTCCCTATAGTTTTGATTATAGCGGAAAGAATAATATCACAATAACAATAAGAGGTATTGGTGCAAATAGATTTATCAGATCAAATGGTGGTACTCTGTTTACAGTGGGTTCTAGCAATACACTGGTTCTGGACAATAATATAATAATTCACGGTGGTGTTAATCTTGGAACTGGTGGTAATCTTATAATGAATAAAGGAGTGGTCATCTCCACTGGAGGAGTCAACGTAGACGGTGGAACATTTACAATGAACGATGGGGAAATTTCTGGAAATACGGTTGGAGTATCTGTAGGAAGCGGAGGCATTGTATCTCATAGTGGTGTTTTTATTATGAACGGAGGAACCATTTCTGGTAATACTTCCAGTGGCGTAACAATGCAATATGGCGGTGGTACTTTCACCATGAACGATGGAATTATTTCAGGTAATGCCTTTGGTGGCGTGGCTCTTGCAGCAGGAACCTTTACCATGAACGGCGGAAGCATTGTAAGCAATACTATAACTGCCAACTCCGCTGACTTTCGCGTGGGCGGTGGAGGAGTAAGAGTTATAAATACTAACACCTCTTTTATCATGAACGGTGGTAAAATCTCAAATAATAGAGCTACTGGCTACTTAGGTGGTGGAGTGTATGTGCATAATGGAGGGACATTTACAATGAAAAACGGTGAAATCTCCGGTAATTCTACCACCGGCATTGGAAGTGGTCGCAACAGAGGCGGTGGTTCTGGCGGTGGGGTATCTTTGTATGCTGGTGGAAACTTTACCATGAGCGGCGGGACAATTTCTGGAAATACCGCCAGCGATAATGGCGGTGGGGTACATGTTCACGGCACCTTTACAATGAGTAGCGGAACAATATCTAGTAATACAGCTCGTGATAATGGTGGAGGGGTGTATATCAGTAACGAGAGTATTTTCACCAAAACCGGAGGAACTATTACAGGTTATATCAACGATGCAGAAAACGGCAATGTCGTAAAAAACACTTCTGATGCAATACAAAATTTCAGAGGACATGCTGTATATGCCGGTTCAACGGATACGGTATTAAAAATCAAAGGAAATACTGCTGAACATAGTGATGATTTATCATATGGCGAAAGAATAGGTAGATTCGGTTATTCACCTACAGTCAAAGGAGATTGGGATAATTAGTAAAAAAACCGGCATTTAACAAACGGTAACTGCAATAGTACCCATATATACAGTATTAAAAATGTGAATACTTGATATAATAAAATAGATGATTTATATATCATTATGAGAATTTTAAATAAAATAATTATTCTTTTATTAGTAACATCTTGTAATATTTATTCTAATCGTTATATTAATTTTGACAAAATAGTATGGAATTCATGGGATATTATGTATGATGAAAGAAGATACAATATGGCATTATGGTTTTTTAAAGAAGATTGGTTTAATGGAAAAACAAAGGATACAATATTAAATGAGTTATCATATAAAGAAAGAATAAATCATATAAAACATTTTTACAATGGAATAATTGAAGAAAATAATATTTTATTATATGATTTAAAATATTCAAATGAATTTATGGAAAGACATAATTTTGATTTTAAACCTACAGCATATTTAAAAATATATTTTAATGAAAATAATAAAGTAATTAAAGCAGAATTATATGAAGGGAAAAGAAGAATGAATGTAAATAATTATAAATTATAGAAATATTGGGAAATAAAATAATGAAATACGGTACTACTGCGCTTAACCAGACAGTTGAAAATATATAAAATAGCACATAACAAATAGTAATTTGCAATAAAAAAAATAAAAGCTATAATATTTTCATTAAGGCAAGATTTAAAGAAAGCGATATATCGCAAGAGTAGTTTATAGCGATAAATTTAAGCGAGTAAATAATCCCTTGAGTGTCAGTCGCCGAATTTGTCTAGCGCACCATTGTAACTAATATAATAGAAATTGAACTAATAATTCGTATCCTCATCCTCCGTGTTCCCCTTCAAACCTTCGGTTTGCGGATCCGTGCGATATCTTACTTCAAGATTCCCTCATGTAAAGTCTACTGCACAAGATCTCAAGCGGTCAGACGTTCTTGTTAGAACAAGCTATTGACAAATAATTGCTTATGCACTAATATTTAGTGCATAATATGAGCTGGCAGGTTGTATACAACGTAAAAAAATTCCAAAAGAAGCGGCTTCCAAAAACAATTGCTGCAACTATGGAATTGCTTGTTGCAGAAATTGAAAAGTGCGGTCCTGTGCGCGGGAATTGGTCAAATTACAGTAAATTACCAAAAAATCGGCATCATTGTCATCTTAAAAAAGGTAAACCTACATACGT
>Ga0209755_10004089_pt1 | contig 17577 bp, 9 predicted proteins | sample TergutCo191P1_FD_187301 | JGI IMG/M metagenome (GOLD analysis project Ga0209755, IMG submission 187301) | Cornitermes sp. P1 segment gut microbial communities from Petit-Saut dam, French Guiana - Co191P1 (SPAdes) (version 2) | ecosystem: Host-associated > Arthropoda: Insects > Digestive system >...
TATGTGATGTGTGAAATTCTTGTACGTCATTGCTTTGCACCATTACTTGTAGGTAAAAGTTTTAAGGGTCTATTTAATCCCATAGAAATGCTCGTTTTCGGTATGCCAGTGTTGGTGGCAAAGGTATATTAAAATACTAAATTGGATTCTCCTCCTCCCCCCACACTATTTGTTGAAACTCACTGTCCTTTCCACAGATTTTTTACTTATTCTGAACAGATGAGCACAGTTCATGGAAATGCCCCCATAATATGATTCAAGTTGGAGTTCTGAAGTATTATTTTTATTTAGTTATTAGCAAGTACATTTCATATCTTTTGATTTCATTAAGTGTTTAGTATGTTTCACTTTGTATGGTTCAGATTTTATCACCTGTGCGAAGATATCAAATGAGGATAAGATTACATATATCTGTATGTGATGTGTGAAATTCTTGTACGTCATTGCTTTGCACCATTACTTGTAGGTAAAAGTTTTAAGGGTCTATTTAATCCCATAGAAATGCTCCTTTTCGGTATGCCAGTGTTGGTGGCAAAGGTATATTAAATTGGATTCTCCTCCTCCCCCCCACACTGTTTGTTGAAACTCACTGTCCTTTCCACAGATTTTTTACTTATTCGGAACAGATGAGCACAGTTCATGGAAATACCCCCATAATGTGATTCAAGTTGGAGTTCTGAAGTGTCTTCAGACTTTCAATGATTTTGATAGGATCACAGCAAGGTGAAACATTCTGTATGTTGGTTGTTTGTTGATTCATATTGTGGTCCTTCGGGTTATAATACCATGCATTCGTCATATCAGTTCACATTAATCCTGGTGTGAATGTACAGGACTGGCTCTTGCATTTTCCACTTCAGAAAGTTGATACCCTATTGGCATGCATTATGCATTGAAAATAGGAGCATGCATCGAAAGGAAATAGTTTCTGAACTGCTATTCTGTGCTAATGATGTTCAGAACCTTTAAGCATTGAAATAATAACACACACAAATGTTACATGTGTGTGTCACTTGACTGCACTGCCTTTGTCCAATTAATGTGAAGAGTTATTATGAAGGCAGAGACAAACGGTTGTTTGGCAAGTGTAGTGAAGCGTGAATGAGAAAGGCAGTTGAAAAGTGGCCAGAGGGCATTGTGTATGTAAAAATATTTAAGAAGCTGAGCAAAACCTTATACTAACATAAATATAACCACAGTATGAAAAAAGTAACGTATCAGTAATCAGATGATTGGAAAATGTTCTTTCCTTTTGTTTGCATTCCAAAGGGAAGACCATGGATTCATCTTTAGCAATGAACAACATCTGGGGAAGATGTTGCAGTATGTGAGCTAAGGTGGTGACACAACTATATTTAAAACATCCTCTTTGTATAGACTCATGAAGAACAGGGTTTTGCATTGATAATAGTTAGCAGAAGACACTAGCAATTGATAGAGGTGAAGGTAAGCTGTGTAGGTGAAAGTAATTTACACCCATTGAAAAATGATTTTGCAACAGATGTTGCAGATTTATGTTTTTAATATGAAATCTGGTTGAATGAAGGGTACATGACTTCTAAGTTTAGAATGAGCCCTCACTGTGTTGTGGAAATGTGAAATCAGTACTTCAGTAAAAATCACAGCTTGGAACATGGTTCTGATGTAAAATTTGAGTGTAGTGGTTGATGTAAGTCACTGGGGCGGGGTGGAGGATGTAGGTGAAAAGGCAGGTCACATTGTGTTAAGTCTCTTTACCATTGCTTTTTAAACCTGATAAGCTTATGTGAAGTCTGGTGAAATGTTATTCGCAAGAAACAACACATCCTGTAAGCTGTAGGATGTGTGAGATCTACTTGAATTGGTTGTGATGGAGGAAACTGTAGACATTGGGTAGAACTATGTGCAGCATGTGTTGAAGGACAAATTATTGTAGAGGTTCCACATTCTGAAATGCAGACCATCATTGAGTGCTTCTAAATACTGACTGCAGCAGTTTCAGTGACACTATAGGTGGTGGTGGTGGTTGGTGAATGAGACTACAGATACTGGTGATTGCACTGGCAAATATTGAGCCATCACAGAATTTCTAAGAAAGGTACTATATTTGTTTCATCTCTGGAAATAATCGGTGTGAATATTGGTACCCCATCTGTTACAGTATGCATGAAAGTGGTGCTTGTCAAACTACATCCCAGTTGTTAGGTGTGTGGTGAGAAATTTGACCACTCACAGTATGATTCTGTTGCTGAATACTGAATTATAATGGCACTATAGATCATTGCATGCCTTTACAGCAAACTGACATTCAGAGGGAGAGGGAAGAGTTCCAGCTTGTGTACGCTGTGTTATGCATAGTAATCCATACGTCTTCTATAAATTGTACCTCTGATTACTTCTAATAATAGGAGTTGTTTTTATGTTTTTTTTTTATTTTTGTCATCAAAGTTTGGTATTCACATGAAAATGTGTTGCTGAATGACAGTTTTAAATAAACTTGGGCTATTTATGTTTATGTCACTAACATTTTGGTATTCTCATGAAATAGTGTTGCATATGTTGATGTCATTCTTGAAGGGTGTTGTGCCAGAAGGAGATATTGGGAACTGCTGCATTACAGTACAGTTACATGAATAAATACTGTGAGAAATAAGAAGTAATTAAACTTTGCTACAAAATGAATAAAATATAAAAACTGGTGTCTTTCAAATGTAAGACAACAGTTACCATCACTGTCTACAGCCCTCAGTAGTTAATCGAATGGCACAGCTTGTATGGTATATGTTGCCGTGTTCCATACATGTAATTGCCTAGCATGTGGACGTTTCTGCTATGCATCCAGTCATCTGGGGGGAGCGAGTCATGTATCAGCTTTGTTAGAGGAATACATTCATTACATTGTGCTGATGTTTACCTTGGGATTAAACTGAAGGGACATGAGGTACAGTCTGTTGCTAGCACACTAGTGATGAGGAAGGTAAGGGGTTTCTACTTGAAACTGGAGCCATTGCATTCTGCCAGGGAATGTGCTTGCATGGTTTTGAGCCAGAAGACCACAATAGGAGTCATATGTCTTTCAAGGGGTTAACCAGTTTTACACTTCAGTATGTAGAAAGAAAAGTGAGTTGCACTTATGTGTATACTTGTATTTGTACTAAGCAGTAATTTGATGATTTTTTTTGTTAATAATGCATAAATGATCACAGGTCCTGTGTTTGTCTGTTGCTGTTGGCCATGTGGGTATGACAGAAGATGAATTGGTGCAGAATGTTCACCTGTCAATTAATTTCCTGGTGTCTCTGCTTAAGAAACATTGGCAGAACGTACGTTCACTGCATGTGAAGTCGACAATGGGCCCACCTCAGAGGTTGTACTAATTTGTGCTACTGTATTGTTAAACAGATTTTAAGAAATGATAATAAACGGCGAATTCTGTAATGGGTATTTGTTTGGAGTAGTGTCTGCTTGCATGCAATGCGATTTATACATATGTTTGTGATGTCTTTGATTTCACATTTTTATGCAGATATTTCTGTAAGCAGTGTGCAAGCAGGCAACTTCTATAAGTGATCCATATTTCCATATTGAACCTATATATTTCTGCTACTCTGTGTGTATTAAGACACATTTGCTGGCAATTTATTTCTGAATTTATGTAAACATAGTTTACTTTGTTGTAATACCTAGCCACCTCCGTCCTTATCTCACACACTGAACTGTGCCTCATTGAGATCATTTTTTAATTAATCAACTTGCATTCACGGGAATTAGGTGGGGTTGTGAAGTGGGAAGTTGGACTATGTGGAATTGTATTTGATGCATCATGTGAGGTAATTTGTGTGTAATTTGGTCAAGTAGTGTACTGTGCACTTAGTTCGGTAAAAAGTTATTTTTTTTTCAAAGTGGTCATTTTGCAGTGTATTTATATGCATTATAATTTTTTTGTGACGTGTGTGGTATTACAGTGTCACACGTTCTGGATTTGTGTAGTCTGTACACAAGGAGTATAGATTTGAGAATGTGGAGATAGTACTTGCTTGCTGTTGGTCTGGAAATCATATTAAACTGAACATTCATTGTGTGGCCATGATTCTGACTTTAACTGTAGGACAAAACATGTCTCAGGAGGACCCTAGCCTCAAAAATGTATTTCTTCACATTACCAGGTGGGTATTGTGCATTGTCACTGGCAAGTGTTTACAGCAGAATACTACAGGGTAATATTGAACTGTTTGAAACCCCTGAGAATTGTACAGAATGCAGTTTAGAAAAATCTTACCCTGTTAAAATGAAGAATGACTGTGAAGTAGTGTAATTGGGTATTTTGAGTAACTGCATCTAGAACCAGTAACTGAACTACGCCATCAGCTCTCAGTTATCAGGCCCAGTAACCTGTGTAACCATTTGTAACTGCTTTAATTTTTATACCTTTTCCTACCATTAGGTTTAGATTCTGTATATGTAATACTGCTCACCTGCAATCTCTTACAGTTAAACCCCTTTGTCATGGTATATTACTGACCTTTGAAAAAGTGTTTCAGTTTCCTGTTTTATTAGCCACACAATGGTAGGTTAGAAGTACAGGCTTTGCTGTTACTCTATTCACACAATGCTGATGTAGAAAATACCAGATTTGAGGTTTTCACAGTAGTATGTATTTACATTATGTTCTGGAATGGAAACAAGTTGGTGGAAAATTATGTCACAATACAATACATCACATCATAATTTACTTGTAGAAAATCCAGCCTGACTGGTTGGAAACCTGGGGACACAAGGATGCCGAACATGCATAGTGTAAAATTGCAACAATCAAACTAAATCGGTGCCGCAAGTCCAAAACAGGCTGCTGGTCCGACTAGGGGAATAATCTCATTATTTTACACAAGTTTGTTGATGTCTGATTTCAGTTTTAATATTGTCTTGTTTTATCCACCTATTAATCTCAGTCATGGATGGTGGTTGCTGTGGGTGTGACACTAAATTACCTTCCAAATGACACAAGTTTAATATTACATGTGAATATTAATGCAGGTAAATATAACATATCATGCTAGGTTGACAGAAGGAATATTTACTAATAATACCATGTGACTAAGTAAGTGTGTTTATTTCTTATGCTTTTTGAAATTATTGATCTCAGTAAGGTTATAATTCATGGAGGACAACACAAGCGTAGCCAACAGAGATTGCAATGCTAGAACAGCAGTATGTTTTTCATCCTTTCTGTGTATGAATTGTTTGGCATTATGTTTTGTCAGTTTTTTAACCACTTAATGACCACCTTGCATGTAAGACCTGTTTTATATGGTTTTTGCGTTTTTATTTTATTTAGTTCTAGGTGATGTTTAACCTTCTCCCACATTCCATTCCCAATTGTGATGTTTGCGTTTATACACATAGTGTTTCCAAATGGGAATAGGATTATCATGTAAGGTCATTGATGTCTAGTGCAGCAGTTACCACTTTCTTCAGGTATGTCCTTTCATGGTATTTTCAATGTACTGCTTGTGGCTGTCACTAGCAGGTGACTTTTTTTCTGCTTCATTGTGAGAGCAATCGTGTATAAATTATAGGTAAGTCTAAAACAACGTAAAATGTTTTATCTTTCCCATGTGTTTGTGATTTACTGTATAGTGCTGTATATGCTAACTGTTGTTTTATAAGACACATACACACATATTTCCTTATGTATGCAACAGGGAGCAAGGAACAAATGTGTGCTTACTGTATATGAATTTTGTGTTTAGAACATAGATTCAAGGCACTTTCATGGAACAAAAAAAAAGGGCTACAGTTGCTCACACAAAGGATATTCCATCAGATACTGATGATTCTAAACTATATGATGAAGATGTGGGAAATAACTGTTCAGGAATTATAAGTGTCATTGAATCAAGTGATGATGAGAAAAATGTTTCACTAGTTCAACTGCAAAAGGGAGGTAGGAAAATGATATGGATGAATTCAGGAACCCTGAGAGATGAAGTTGCAATTGCTCTTCTTGGAGGGAATTGTTGGCAGATGAATTTTGGAACCAATCACCCAGTACACATTATATACTTTCTTCCTGTCTGAGCAGTGTCTGTTAGACGTTGAAGCAGACTACTGTGTTCAAGGGAACTGAAACATGCCCCTTACCACTAGTGTGCATGAAATACAGAGATTGGTTGGTATATTGTGAATGTCACTAATTTGTCAACCAAACTCTCGATGACACATAACCAGAAACGTGCTCCACATCACTGAGGTAATGTCACTAAATCGGTTTGAAAAATTCAGAGTGTGTTTTCCACTTCAGTGACAATCCTTACAACACAAGGAAGACATATAAGATTGTCAGTACTAGACAAAATCAGAAGTGCATCTTTGTGCCTACCTTTAGAGGGAAATTTGTCATGCAATGAACAGATATCCCATTCATTGGCAGAATAAGTGTCAAGACTTACAACTCCAAAAAAACTGCATAAGTGGGGGTATAAAATGTGGGTCCTCTCTGGTGTGTGAGGGCTGTTATATAATTTTGAGTTGCATGCTGGGGAAGATGGTTGTGTGATGCAGAATGGTGAACCAGAGTTGGGAGCAGCAAGTAATGTTGTCAAGTTATGTTGACATGTGAATGACAGTTTCTTGTCCAGCATACCATGACTGACATTTAGCACTGAATGGAAAACACATTGTTGCTACTGTGCATGCAAATCACATGCCAGGTTACCTGAAAGGAAATTAAAAAGTGTTGTATAGGAACTTTGACAAAGAAGTCAACATTTGGTGATAGCGTTGCAATTTGTGTAGTTTGGTGGTACGACAGTAGGGTGGTGTCATTGGTGTCCACGTACTGTGTAGTGGAATCAGTCACAAAAAGCTGAAAAGGTCGAAAAAGAAATCGCATGTCCTGATGTAGTGTATGTATACAACCACCATATGGGAGGCATTGATCTAAAGGACTTAATTGGGAATGTACGCAGTGAAATTGAAAAGCAAGAAATGATACTACAGAATTTTCTACCACATGTTAGGTTATGATGTCAACACTTGGCTTCTAGTTGAGAGATTACAACAACTAGGTAAAGATGACACAATTGTGCCTCTGCCATGATTCAAGACTACATTAGCTTAGGAGTTATTTAATAGGAGGTCAATACAGGGCACTAGAAGAGGGCTTCCTATTATGACTACTGCTACCACAGAAAAGAAAATGCTGAGGTCTGTGCCCCACTATTTGATTACAAACTGACAGCATTGGACGTTAGTCACAGTGGGCAGAAGAAAGAGATGTAAAGTGGGACAGTGCAGAAAATTATGAATAAAATGTGTAAAATGCTAAGCATAATTATGCTTTTATTCCAAACAAAATTGCTTTATAGAATTCAGCATGAAATAAGGTAGATTTGAGGATTATGTGGCAGCAAAATTATGGATTTTGGCCTCCTTGATTGTGACACCATAGAGTCTTATGGGTAGTTGTCCTCATTTTGAAGGAAAATATCACTTACAGAAAAATAGAGGGGATACATTCCTCTGAAATGGTGGTAACCACCAAGAAGACAACATGGTATAAAGTAATTAAGTAGGGAGTCCAAATAAAAGAGTGTGTCTCTAGGATGTGCAGTGTTCCCAAACAGGAAACAACAAAATTTTGAAAATATGTACTCCTTTTGACTGTATGAGTCTCTTAAGCATTGTTTCAGGTAAGTGTAATCATGTAGCCTTAAAAATATATTTTTATACGTGTTTGATTATATAAAATCGTGCAATAGAGGGTACTGTTCTAACTTCAAAATTTTAAGGAGTGAGTGAGTTTGAAGTACAATTTTTACTTGTTACAATATATTGGATGTAAAAGTAATTACCTATCACAAAATGTTGCCTAGTTCTTGATATTTTATTTCAAAGGACATTAGCTCTTGTATTTGTTGAAGACATGGTTGTCTTGTTCCTTCCACTTCATGCACTCCCTATCACTGCTTATTTCCCCTTCTCTCCCCCCTCTTGCCCCTGCCCAATGAAGCAGTGTTGCTATCATTTCCTACTGATAACAGCTGTGGGTAGTTAGGAGTCAAGCCATGACTGTAGCTGGCCCTCATCCTACATACATATTCAGTCAGTTGTAGAAACATTCTGGTTGCATTTATATCCATATTACGTATAAATCATGTGGAATGTCCATAGAGAGCTAGCTACAATCTCTAGGTTCTCTGGCTGAAAAAGTTCTTATCAGAAGTGGTAGGCGTATATCAGTGAGGTGGATTTAGATAGAAGGAAAGCTACAACTGTTTCCTCTAAAACGGTGAACAGCTGTGGCAAGAACTATCAGCAGCGGGCTACAATCAAGTGACAGGACTTTGTGTAGCACTTCATGTCGTGATATAGGTAAGTTAATCTTACATACATTTTGGGTACATAAAGATAATATTAAAATCAAAGAATAACAGTAGGTGTGTCACATTGGAGTATTTCAGTACTTGTGGTGTAAACAAATGTAGCTTTTGTAGGTTAATTTATACTGTATAAGTTTTGTCATCATTAATATTATAGAATTCTGTACAACTGTAGTTACTTTGATGGTTTTGAGTGTAACTTGTTAAAAGCCTCTGTTTCAAGAAAGGTGCAAGTGGTTGTTAAGTGGAGCTCCATATTCAGAAACCTGAGGGATATAATTTGAAAATTTGATTAATTAAGGTTCTTTTAGTGATCCTCCTCCAACTTCAGAATGCAGTGAAATACATATGCCTGTCACTCCTGAAGGCTACATGAAGGAGGTTTACAAGGAACTGAATATGTTGTGTACATGGAGAAATACACACACATGATACTAAATAAGTCTTTTCTATGGTACTGTGTAAATTTAAACAGCTGACTGTTTTAAATATATAGTGTATTTTGTGATGGTGGAGTTTTTCAGGTACAGGGTGGATGTCTAAATTTCTGAAATGTAGTGTACAGTGTTTGGCATATGGCTCACTAGACCCTTCACCAATACATTTTAGAGACCAGCATATGGTTACTTTGCATAAGAAAGTTTAACTAAGATATATATACCTACGTAAGTAGAGTCTGAGTAGGGAAGTATCAAGGTAAACCCCAAAAGTATAAAAACCATTAGTTTGTAACTTTTGGACCAGTCTGTGTAATAATGCTAAGGACATGGCCTTCACTGGATACTAAGCTGACATGTTTAAAAATCTTCGGAATTGTCCTGCCATTTATGTATGTTTTTGCTTCATCACAGTAGAACATTATATTGTGAAAAATATCTTGTTTTTTCCAATGAATTGCTTGTCCTGTTGGATAATCAAGTTTTCCTGAGTTACTGCTGTCCATTATTTCTTGTTAAAACATGTAAACAATTCGTGCAAACACTAGAGATAGTAAAACATTAGCTGACTTGCAGTCAGCTGATGTATTTGTGTGTTGGAACAAGCTCTGTGTTTGTATATGCTTGGCTCTTCTGCATCATGTTCATTCTGTATGTACCCAGACAGTACTATTATATTTACCTTTGCTTACTATTATATGTGTGTGTGTACATATATATACTTTCAGGTTACTGTGTCTCTTAATTATTGCATGTACAATAGTAGGAAATGGGCATTTGTTTGAGATTTCTATTTCATGATGGACTTTCAAGGAGTATCTCCATTTCTTAAATGGAGGATTATTGTATTCACACTTTTCAAACAAACGGCTGCATAGAGTTGAAAGCCTGATATTCACTGTAACATTTCATATGTAGATTGCTGTACTCTGTTGTTGCACCGTTCACCGTCACTCCATCAAATATTGGTAACCACCTACCAGATACTGTGTTGCCATAACTCAAGAGACAACAGCCTCTATTTCTGTTTTCTTGAGAACTCTATTATTATACTCTAAATGGTCAGACAGTACCGTTCTGGGACTGATGTTGTCACTCAAGTATGGTTTGGCACCTAAACCAATTGTAGTCAGTTTGATTTAATGCATATTATGACTACCAGATATTAGTGAAAGAAAGTTCTAGGTTGATCAGCTCATTCACAGCAGCTCTGCTTGTAAGTTATGTTTTTATTTCTTGTCAAGGAGCACTGTGAGCACACATCAAGGTTTGTTTCAGACTGTAGAAAATGTCAATAGAAACAGAATTTTTGAAACCATTTATAGCAATAAAGATATCTCTTGTATGTGTCTTTGGAAGGCTTAAGGGATGCAGAGGGGGTCATGATGATATTGATCCAAGGCATGGGTCGCTGTCAACTGCTCAAATTCTGGTAACAGTTAAAATGTTTTTTGAACCAGTGGCTGGAGACTATTGGATAACCCTAAGATTGTTGTAGGTTCAACTGGGAGATGATCTGTAAAATTCTGCTGAAGGTTTTTCAAAGAGGAAGATCCGTGTAACGTTTGTTCCACACATTCTAATCATCATCATATGTCTGTCATGGAGTTAGGCCACTTGTTGACCCGTTCCAGTTTCACATATCTAGAAGTCTCTTCAGAGGTCTGCCACGATTCCTTCTGCCAGCCAGGAAATAGTGTTTCATTTCATCCTCATGGATGAGCTAATTCTGCTCATTCTGCTTCTTGGCAAGTCATGTCATGGTGAAGATTAGACACCCATCTTACCTGACTTCAGTGAGTGTTTCTTGTTCCCTGAAATGAAACTGCCCCCTAACAAGATGATCTTAGGACATGGAGGACATCAGAAACATAACTGTTAAACTGAATACAGTTCCTTTAGATGCCTTTCATGACTTATCTTCAAGTTGTAGAAAGATAATAAGAATGTCTTGCAAGAAAGGCAGATTACTTTGAAGGAAAATAAAACTGTTCTTTCTGTTTTTATTTGTTTTCATAGTACCAATCCCCTGACCCTTATTGTTTGACCACATATGTAATTTTTGTACTTTCTTGGAATGTGGTAGATATTTTAATTAGAAACACAGTCGCATGCAGTTTTAATCTGTGGGAGAGCTTCCTGCTGTGTGGTTAACAGGACACAATATTTCTTGCTGTTTTTGTAGCATTGCTTGCTTCAAGATGAAGTTGGGAGGTCTTTTCAAAGTTAATGCCTTCTTCATGTCTACATGCATATTTGACTGTACCACCTGCAATAAACATAGTCCATATCAATATTGAGAGTTTTATCTGTTGATGGCTATCTTTTTTATTTTATATGTATCACAATTTTGTTTGTGGTCAGCAATCACAAGTTGAATAACTCGTCAAGAAACTTTGTGTGAAAAGGGAACACTTGTAAATGTATGCATAGATTTAAAAAAGTGCAAAAAGAAGAAATTTTACTAAATAAATACTGTAAGTGAAATGTTTTAATGTGAATGAGTGGCCATGTAATTGAAATCCTTATCATTCATTTTGGCATAATTTTCTAGAACACTGAATATTGTAAACTGTATGAAGGAATTTGCAGGTCATATATAATTTGTTTCAAAACAATCTTCTCAGTTTATAAGGTTCTGACAGTATTGCATGTAGTGCCATTCAGGTTTTTGGACCGTGTCCTTTGCTTACTGTTCATTCATTCCATTGGCATGTGCAGAATGCGACGATTCCTTGCCGTTCTCAGGAATTTCTTCCATTCCTTTCTGTTATGTATTTTTTCCTGCCACCCTTCTCCACCAACTATTCATCCATCCCCTCGCACCTCATCTTGCCATCTATTTCTTGGTCTACCTCTCGTTTTGTTCCCAAATTCATATATAAAACCCTTTTGGGAATTCTATTTTCTTCCATTCTCTGTACATGCCCAAATCAATGTAATCTATTTAACCTTATTGTCTTGATTATAGTAGGTTTTTTAACACTTGTGTAAATTTCTTTATTGGCTAATATCCTCCAATTTTCTTTTTCATTGTCATATACTAGGCCTAAAATTCTTCTATACACTTTCCTTTCAAAAATGTTCAGTTGCTTTCAATCTCTCTTTGTTAATGTCCAAGTTTGTGATGCATATGTTAATGTTTTATCTATTATTGTGTTCTTTAGTCTTAATTTTAGTTTCTTTGATATGTTTTTATTTTTAAAAAACGTTTGTAGCATAAAATATGTCTTGTTAGCATTTTTTATTCTTTCTTGCAAGTCTATTTAGTTATTGTTATCTTCATTACATATAACTCCTAAATATTTTGTATTTTTCACTCTCAAATTTATAATTTTTTATTTTCAAATGTCCCACTTTATTATTCTTTACACTGTTTTTCCTTTCCACTATCATATATTTTGTCTTTTCTTGGTTTGTCTGTAGTCTGAACTTCCTGGCAACGTTTTCCATTTCTACAAAAAGTTTTCGTATATCTATTTCATTTTTTACAATTAATGCAATTTCATCTGCATATGCTAATACATTCAATTGCTTACTGTTACAAAATATAAAAATTTGTCAGATAAAAGGGTGCAGGAATGCTTATTGTTATTTTCTGAGAATGGTATATCACATTATTCCTATTTGGTTTTTGGACTATGTCCACTCTCCTAATGTTTAAAGATACAAGAAAATGTACAGATGAAAGAGTGGGCAAAGACATATACAAGTGGACCATTTATCACATGTCTGTAGCTAGCTCCATCTGTGAGGAAAATTAATTTACTTAAGCAACTAGGATGGCTTAGCATGAAGAACCTACTAGATTCTGTCTGCATACTCTATTACCAGCAAACACTGCTGGACAGGGTAATGTGAATGGACAAAATTTCTAAACTAGGTTGGCAGACAGGGTGTGTCAAACATGTTGGATACACTCCTTAATTTTTTAGCACCTCTTGTTTCAGTTTTCAAGATCTTTAAATTTAATTTTGCAGCATGCTGTGTATTATTTTAGCTGGTGTTAGTATTAGGTTTTTACTGTCAAAATATTACTTGTAAAATATATTTGTGTTTGTACCTAAAATTAAATTTATTCAATTTTAATTACTCATTTTAATGTGCATTTCTGTGTGCTTCATAGATGTCTGTATGTGTATCAGTTGAAGTGGGGGTCTAAAGGTGGTAAATAGCTGAAACTTGTGACTGATGTACAAACAGAGACTAACCTCAGTTGGAACATCTGACTGTGTTGAATGAAACAAATAGGGCAGATGGCCATCAATATAAATATTTTTTAGAGCTGTTGGGTGCCACTGAGAAGGTGTTTGGACATGCTTTTACCTTAGGGTTGAGGCAGAGCTTGCATCTCATACATGGTAGCTATTTCATGTAAAGTCAAACCCAGGTATAGCATCAGTGTTCACCACATCATGTGGTGGTATGTCAAGGATGGCGATAAATAGAAGTATTGTATACTAAGGAATTCATTTTGCAGACTTTCATGGGCACTTAAGAGCAGTGCTGTTTTGTGGCTTGACTGTATTTTGACATACTGTGTGATGGATGGAAGTTCAAACTGAATCATGTTAAATATTTTTCTGCTTTCCTTGCGTACCATTAGTCTTGTACTTCTTACTAAAAGAATAGGCAATAAAAACAAGTCTTTATGCATACTTCCTTAGACAGTTACTGACTGTAATGATGGGGATGTTGAGAGTTCATGTAGTGTTTTTGGTAACAACAAAATGTAGGAATAGTCTTATATCAGGAGCTGACTCAAAGAAGTAGAGTCTGTCTTGAGAAGGTAATAATCAATTTATCTGCTAGTCAGATTCCTTACCTATGGTACATTTTTGTGCTCATAAATGCCCTATTGGCTTGTCGTATGAGTCTGTGTGTAGTATGCTGTTACAAACTTCTTTGATAAATAAATTAATCACAGCTTACATATATCTGAATTGGCCCAAGTTACAACAAAGGTTTTGTTATCAGTGAAGCATGTCATATTATCTTCTCTTTGTGGGTGGTAGTGATGTTGCCACATGTACCTCCAACACTGGAACATAATGGGATTAATAAATGGTGTCTTCAGAAAGCTACGGACCATTGTTTCTCAAACTATGGATTGCAAATTATTAGATGAAATAGAGTGTTATTGTAATATGCAGAGTTGCCCCAAAGTCAGTTACAATTTTCATACATTAACTGAGTGTTGCACCAGTCTGTATTTGTAGGACAAAGCAAGATTAAGTTCTTGTTAAAATGGAACATGTGGCATAAGAATTTTTTAAGTATCTCTGTTTTGTTTTGTTATATGCAGTATTTGTGAGTCAATGAAACTCAGTTCATTTACAAGTACTGGGTACAGATTTACAGGTTTTTTTTTTAACATATTCACTAGTCGGCAATATCGAAATTTTGAAAACGCTGTTCAGGATATATATTTGGGAGATACCTGGTTCCAGTTTGGACAAATTTCTGATTATCCTGATTGAGGCTTTTAGACTGTTCTTCACTATTTCCCTGTGAATTCCACATTAATATTTGTTGTGATAGCCTTATTCCAAACTGTTACCTGTTTACAAATATGAAAGTTTTCCTGTCTGATTTGATGCTGTATTATCGGTGCAGTTAAAGCAGCACTGTTCTTTAACCTAAGAATTAGTCAACAACATAAATTTCATGTCTTAAATTGATGCATCGTTATTCACTGTGCAGTTTTATATATGTAATTCTTCAGTAAAGACCGACACGGTACATAAAATTTGGTGGTAAAAACACTTGAGTTCAGTATGCCTCCCACATGCTTTGGACAGGCTGGGCCATCATTATTGACCAAACGTAGCATACAAAGTACAAATTACTTAGTTATTATGTTAGAAACTATTACCTGAAGTCATCTGACTTATTGCAGAGTATAATTTATATTAATATAATGTCAAAGTAATGTATAAAAATCCCATTATGTCTAGTCCTTTAGCCTGAAGTACATGTGTTAATTTAGCACAGCTTATGTCTTGCGAGCCCAAATTTTGTGGACTGGCTGCATGGTACACTAACCAGACTGAACAAAACTGTGCGTTGGTAGTTGCCGCTGAGTAAATGTATTGCGAATTAATGTGGTGGGTGTCACTTGACCCAATTTTGCATATTTGTGAAACTGATGTTTAAGTGTGTGTTGTGTGCCTTTTACAATTGTTATAGCTCAGTGAAATGACAGACTGTAAGGAACAGAGAATTTGCTTCAGATTTTGTTTTGACCTTGAGAAAACAGCTTTTGAGACTTATGAAATGCTTAACAATGTTGTCATGATGATGCCATGAGTACAGTACCACCTTCACAGGGTATTCATGTTTAGAAAGTGGCCAAACTTGGGTTGAAGATTTTAAACATTCACATTGCTGTTTGCTAAGTCAGACTGATTAAACTACAGAAAAGTATGAGTTATCCATGAGGATAAATGGCAGACAGTGAATGTTTATTAACTATATAGACCTCTTGCATGTGTCACACTGACAAAAGATTTTTAGGCAAGGCATCCCAATTGTGTTTTAAATATACTAGTAAATACAACAAATATAAATCAAATCTTTACACAACTTTGTTTGTAAGTAATCGGCTGATGATTACTTATAAACAAAGTTGTGTATAAACTTGATTTACATTTCTTTTATTTACTAACCAAAGATTTCAACATGAGTCAGATTGCTGCAAAATTTGTGCGCCAAGTGCTGATAGAGGCCAGACACAACACTGACTTCCTGTGTGTACGGATCTGCAAGGTCAGTCAAAAAGGGTATAAAATTCCTTTCTAAGGTCATACAACAAGTTGAAAGTGGGATTTTGAACTTCATTGCCTTTGCATCACTATAACATATGATATTTTGACTGTATTGCCCAGTATACAAAAATGTGGATAACAAAGCTCGTAAGAAATTTTCTATCTAAAGAGAAATAAAATATGGTTTCCAATGTTTGGAATGAATTGTTAACATTTTGCAAAAGGAGTATTTAGGCATCCATACATCTGTATGGTAGTAAACAAACATATATAAACGTATACATACTCGATGTTTCTACAGTACATGGGAAATATCATTTGTGTTCTATGCACAAAAGCAATTAAATAAGTTCATGTAAATTTGTGTTCTTGGATGCTTCATTTTCGAGCTGTGGATCTTTAGATTACATTGGCTGTGCTCACATAGCAAGCCTCCACCCACAAGACTTGCTGCTCTCACACTTAACTATGATGCTGCCCAGTTTTGGAAGGTAATGTGAGAGTTACTGTACAGGTTCATTCATGCTGTGCTAAATGTTGTTGACAAACACGTATGTGGAGATGCCTGATACGTGGATTATGTTTGGCTGTGGAAGTGGCAGTGTTATTGCAGCATGTCTTTTGTACCAGAACATGATTCCTGGTCAGTGAATTCCATTTTCTAACACTGATAAGCAGCAGGATGATCAAGACAAAGGACAGTGTTGACATCAAGTCTGGAAGCTGGAATCTTGGATGATATTGCTTAACATCTTGGAGCCAGCACATGGAGGACTGCAACTGTTGAACACCTCGTCCATCTGGCTGTTCAGTAGACCATCAATAACCAGCTTGGGAGTAGGTCGTTCAGATGAACAAAGTTCTTTGAATGTGTGTTTTGAGGGCTTTGCAGTGGTATAACTGATGATTCCATTCTTCTGGTATATGACATATTGACACTGGGTAATCAGATCCTGAAATTTTATATGATAGGTCCTCATGACCGTTTGAAGATGCTACGTGGCCTCAAAACATTGGGATCCAATTACCCATTTTTGGATCATCATATCCCAGAAAAATAGAATCCTCAAAGTTTCCTAGTAAAGGTAAAGCAGTCCCGTTACAGGCCTGGAGTGCCCCAGAGGGTTCCAAGAAATTAAGGTTACCAGATTTCATGACAATGGCACAGGATGGTGGTAAGTTTGTCAGCCTTACGCACCGGCCGCCTTTACCCCCAGGAAATACTCCTGGTACTCATCTCAGTTAGAAGCAAAGTGGACCCTAGGGCCATAGTGCGATCGGAAGGGTTTAATGTCATTGAAAAATTCCAATGACATCAGCTGGGATCAAACCAGCGACCTTCCTATTTGTAGCACAACACCTTAACCACTGTGCTACCGTGGTCCCCAAAGTGTCCTATTGTTTCAGCAAACATTACAGTTGCCATGATCAGGGTGTGTAATGTATGTGTTGTCTGGGGGTCCTTATAGGGAGCTGGAACTTAAATATTGTAATATTAAATAGAATTTTATTTCATCATTTTAGAAGACTTGCAGTTTAGGTGTAACATTACATTGCAGAAAAATGCAGTTAAGTAAATATTTCAATGCTGGGATAACAAGTTAATCTGGTTCATAAGTAAACAGCAGCATTTTCCTTGTGTGTACTCTTATGTGCTATAGGAGTTTGTGTACAGGAAATGGCAAGTCTATACGTAAGCAGGATGTAACTTTGCTTCCCATTTCCTTATACATGTTATCTGTTCAGCTTCACTTGTATCAAGTTGCATTAGCTAGTCGTATGTTATATTTCTGTCTTCTTTATTTTATAATTTACACTTTTTAAACACATAGCAGAGTAGTTGCTGCTTAACTTGTGTTTCACTGAGATTTAAATATTTCAGAATTAACTGATTTAATTATAGATATTTTGTATGTTGATGACAATATTAGAGCCAGTAGTGTAATTTATAAGAATAAGAAGTACTGGGTGTGTATGAACAGGCTTACACCCATAATTTTTCACTTGGGGGGG
>Ga0209755_10004090_pt1 | contig 17577 bp, 13 predicted proteins | sample TergutCo191P1_FD_187301 | JGI IMG/M metagenome (GOLD analysis project Ga0209755, IMG submission 187301) | Cornitermes sp. P1 segment gut microbial communities from Petit-Saut dam, French Guiana - Co191P1 (SPAdes) (version 2) | ecosystem: Host-associated > Arthropoda: Insects > Digestive system...
AGTAGTGAAGAGTTGAAAATCTGGATGTTGCACAATTGCCTGATATTGGACTTGCAAACAATCGCTGCTTAATTTGTCATCAGATGAGCAAATGCAGACATAACGTCCCAAAGAAGCATTAATTCCAGAATTGATTGCTGCACCTGACCCACCATTTTCCTGATGAATTGCGCGTACTTGTGCATTTTGCTGCGCAAACATATCAGCCAAATCACCAGTGTTATCCGTCGACCCATCGTTTACAACGACAATTTCATAGTCGGGAAAATCCTGCGCTAGCACTGATTGAAAAGTGTTCTCAATAGTTATTCCTGCGTTGTACGCAGGAATAACTATTGAGAAAAAAGGAGTGAATACCTTATTGAAAGTCGACACGCGCCCCTATATCCCATCTGGATAATACTTTGGAAATTCTTTAGCCATGTCAGTAAGCATGTCACCCCAAGTAGGCTGAACCCATCCCGTCGCTGCCTGAAATTTTGAACTATCAAGTGATTTATCTACGATGTATGTATCATCGGGTGTCAAATCTACCTGCCAATCCATCTTCTCTGCCAAAAGCTTCAGCAAGCCATACTTATCAATAGGCTTTGCAGATATCTGGTAGAGCCCCGAAAGCCTCTCATTAGGCACAACATAATCACGTACAGCCCTCATAAGTGCGCTTGTGGGAAGTCCAGAAAACACAGCTCTTGAATAACCCTTTAGGGATTCATCGCGGTGAGAAGCAAACCATCCTGCCAAGCTAACCTGCGGCCCGTATTGCCAACCTATGATTGATGTGCGCACTGTCACGGCTGCAGGCGTTGACGTGACCTCTCCCAACAACTTCGAGCGACCATACATATCTTCTGCATCTGGAATATCATCTTCCTTGTACATCCCTCGCTTGCCAGAAAATACACAATCAGTTGACATGTGGATCATGCGAGCGCCGCGCTGCTCACAAAATTGAGCAAGAGCATGAGGCCACACACTATTAACTTCGACCATAAGACGATTGTTTGCCGAATCTGACTGCTGTGAAATAATGCCTGCTGCATTAATGACAATATCTGGCTTAGCTTCATCAAGCAAAGATAAAACACTTTCCGGATTGCGAGCATCAAAGCCCACCAAAAGGTTTTCCTTAGGAATTCTCAATTGAGCTTCGGTTAGACCCAGCTCATCAAGCTCTTCTTGGGAGCGCACTCCTGCATAAACGGTATGCCCACCATCGACAAATACGTGTACCGAGGCACTGCCCAGCATGCCGCTTGCTCCCAACACTAAAATGTGCTTACCATCCGACATAAGGCAACTTTCTACTTGCTGGGAGTAAGTCCCAGGACAATGCGAGCAACAACATGTGAAACGTTGTCCGCTAGATATTCTGGCGGAACTGTCCAACCAACATTCGAATTGATAGCCAAATCAATTGCGGGTAGTACTCTATGTGCATAAACATCAGCAAGTATATTGCTTCCACATTCAATCGTCTCTGGACGCTCTGTAACACTTCGCAAAGTTACTGTCGGTACCCCAAAAATACAGCATTCTTCCTGCACCGTTCCACTATCGCTGAGAACACAGTAGGCCTCTTTTTCAAGCTTTACGAAATCAAACAGCCCCAGTGGCGGTACAAAGGTGATTTTTCCAGCGTCGAACTCCTGCTCTCTCATCTTATCTGCAGTACGAGGATGCAGAGAAGCAACCAAGGGCATATCATACCTTTCAATGACCTTGTTAAGTGTCTCTATGAGCGCACTGAGGCGTTCTGGGACATCTGTCGTTTCTGCCCTATGAGCTGTCGCAAGAAAATACTTGCCAGATTCAAGGCCAAGGTCACTTAAGGCTGTCGAAGATTCAATTTCACCTTCAAAGGCATCAAGCACCTCCTTGATAGGATTACCCGTTACAAAGATGCGTTCACGCTCCACCCCTTCGCGAACAAGATTTTCCGCACTGCGATAAGTGTAGGGCAAAAGCACCGAGGAACTGTGATCTATTACACGGCGATTGACCTCTTCTGGCACTGCGTCATTAAAGCAGCGGTTTCCAGCCTCCATGTGACAAACTCGAATCCCTAAGCGCTTGGCCACAAAGGCAGCAATACCCGTATTGGTGTCACCAAGAATAAGTACCGTGTCAGGCTGTTCCTCGCGGAAAAGCCTCTCCGCTTTTCCAAGCAGGTCACCAATTTGCTCTCCAAAGCCATTGCCCTTGATGTTAAGAAACACATCCGGCTGGCGCAACTTTAAATCATCGAAGAAGATGCCACTAAGACGCTCATCAAAATTTTGACCTGTGTGCACCAGTAAATGGTTGCAACTTTCATCAAGCACCTCAATTACTTTACAGAGTCGAATTATCTCTGGCCGAGTGCCTAAAAGGGTTATAACTTTTTGCATATCTACGACTCCAGATAACGCTGACCGATTACATCAGGAATACGATCTCTCAAAAAATCTGCAAGGTCGCTAGTTTTCATGATAGCTGTATCGGAACTGTACTCACCAACAAGGACAGGATCAGTTACCCCATCTGCCAGCTCAGGCAACATAGGGCGAAGAGCATAACATGCCCCTGAACCCATGACAGTGCGCTGTGTTTCCTCTGCCGAAAGGAGTGATTCGTGAACCTTCTCACCTGGGCGAATACCGGTAACCTTAACTTCAACATCACGACCATCAATCAAGAAATCAGCGAGATCAGTCATTTTTGCTGCTGGACAGCGCGGGATGTAGGTCTCCCCTGGCTTCGCCGCTCCAACAGCTGAAAAAATCGTATCAACCGCATCATCAAGGGTGAGCAAAAAACGCGTCATGTCCGTTGTAGTTATAGTTACAGGTCCCCCAGCAGCAATCTGGTCAAGAAATAGCGGCACAACTGAACCACGTGAAGCAAGGACATTGCCATAGCGCGCAGCAATAAAGCGTGTTTGCGGTGCTCGAAGATTGCCCTGAATATAGACTCGTTCTTGAATCGCCTTCGTCATACCCATAACATTTACTGGCTTGCAGGCCTTATCAGTAGAGATGCCCACAACGGTTTCAATGGGCATTTTAAGCTCAGAAATTGCCCGTACAATGTTTTCAGAGCCCTGAATGTTAGTGCGTACTGCCTCCCAAGGTGCATACTCGCAACTGGGAACCTGCTTTAGAGCAGCAGCACTAAATACAATGTCGATATCGCGAAGGGCATTGGCAACACTATGATAATCACGAACATCACCAATCATAAAACGCAGGCGGCGTTGGGAGTTCTCGAATATAACCTCATCTGTAGCTGTTGATTTTTCCATAAAATCAAGGCGCATATAGTGCTGCTTTGCCTCATCACGGGAAAACACGGTAACGCTTTCTGGCAAGCCATCCTCACCTGACAAAAGCCTCTTTGTCAAAACTTGACCAAGTGAACCAGTGCCACCAGTCACCAGTATTCGCCTGCCATCAAAAAGTTTACCCATCTGTCCTCCACGTTGATTTTGGTTAGTAAATTTTTGCACTATTTAGTATAGCAAAACAAAGAAGTAATTTTCCCCTTATTAAGCGCACGCAAGCCTATCTTCTTAGACGCCTTCACGCTTTATAATTTACCCTCCATCTTCATTCAGGCATGAACACATCTTTGTCCCTCAAGGCAAAACGCGCCATTATACATCGAATGGCAGATCTTTTTGCTGTAAAATTAATCAGGAAATCATTCAACACTGACAAAGCAGTTGAAATAGTTAGGGGAAGAGCATTTTCACCTCGAGGCAAATAACACACTCAAAAAAGCTTGCACGCACATTCGAAGCTATAGCGAATAGAGAAAGCGATACTCGGGCTACCGTTAAGACCGCATCTTTCTCTAATCTAAATATATGCAAATATTACTATGTGCACATATCCAAAACAGTTTTCATATCTTTTCTCAAGCAAGCCAATATACTGAACTCAGTACTTCATCTAAAGAAAAAGCTAAATCACTCAAGGAGAAACTGAGTAAAAATGTCTCAAAATTACCCTCTAAAAGTGCTGCACATAAACAATACTGATCTGACAGGAAGAGCCTTCAATGGGTTCGACCTACTTGACGATCATCTGCCCTTCAATATAGTCGCCAAACAGGCAGTCATCAACAAACAGAGCTGCGATAGTAGAGTAATACCCATACTAAGCAAGAAAGATGTTCGGCTCCATAAGGCTCTAATCGAATTGGAGAAAGCGCAATCGTTAAACTGCATTACTTATCCCTGGGCTAACAACATTGCATCATTGAGGGAATTTCAAGAAGCTGATGTAATCCACTATCACTTAATCCATAATAAGGTACTGTCAATCTTAGATTTCGCTCATTTAACAACCCTGAAACCAAGCCTGTGGACAATCCATGACCCTTGGTTTTTTACGGGCCATTGCGTTTATCCAAGTGAATGTAATGGCTGGAAACAGTCATGTAAGCCTTGTTCACATCTGACAAAACCAATTGAGTTAAAGCGCGACACAGCTAATACTCATTGGGCCTGCAAGCTAAATGCCTCAAAGAAAATCAAGGCAAAGCCAATAGTTGCTTCAGAGTGGATGAGAGACTTCTTTAAGCAAAGCCAGATAGGTAGAAATCTTCCAGAGCCAGACATTGTTCCCTTTGGTATAGACATTAATCTTTCCAAGGCCGAGGTCTCTTCTGCCAACATTAAAAATAAGCTGGGCATTCCTCTTGATGCAACTGTTCTCTTTTTCAGAACTCACAACCCTGAAGATAAGGGTGTTTTTGACATTTTCACCTCACTTGACTCCTTAAAAACTGATGCAAACGTGGCCCTCTTAACAGTGGGCGACCACCCCATCCCCAAAAATATAAAGGCACGATACCACACAACTAGGGTTGCCTGGACAAACAGTCGGCAAGAATTATTCGAACTATACAAGGCGAGCAACATTTTTCTAATGCCCTCAAATGTAGAGGCATTCGGCCTAATGGCTATTGAGGCTATGGCCTCAGCAAGGCCTGTAATTGTCTATGAGGGTACCGCACTTCCAAAAATCGTCCAGGCTCCCAAGTGCGGAATTGCAGTTGAAAAAGGCAATGTTCAAGAATTAACTAAGGCCATTAAGTACCTCATCGAAGACAAGGTGGCGCAAGAAAAGCGGGGAAAATTGGGGCAAAAAATAGCTGCTGAGAAATACTCACTCGACAGCTACCTAAGCGGGCTATCTAATCTCTACAGGCAGGTCTTACAAAATGCACAATAATAACTCTTTGTATGGTAAGACAATTTGTCTTATTTTCGAGCATCAACTTTCACACTACTCAAGAATACTTGATGAAATTGAAATCTTGCGCAATGAAGGCGCAAAAATAATCCTCTTAAGCAGCGATAAATCAAACGTCGAGATAGAAGATATTGAGACACATTTGGCACCTCTATACCCAGCCAAGAAATCAATCGTCGGTCAAACAACCCTTGAAAAAAGTAAGCTGCTCGCAAGTAGACTGCAGATGAAATTCCTGCGCGACATTGACGAGGTTCAAATTTCTCAAGCAAGAATTGCAGCACTCAATAACCTGGCAGAGCAAGCCGATGCCTTTTGGGTAATTGACTACCACAGCTTAAGGTCCACCTTAAATGTTGCCTCTAGTAAATCTCTTCCGGTTATCTACGAGACAGTAGACCTCGTTCCCGAGTATCCCTACAATGGAAAACTTCATAGAATTTTTTCCTTGAAAAATGAAGCAGATGCAGTGCGTAAGATTGATGGCTTTATTACCGCAAGTGAATCATATGCCGACTACTATGAAAAAAGATATGCTCCTAGTAAAATTCCTTGCCGACCAACAGTTCGAGATAACATGCCAAAGACTATAGTATGTGCACCTAAAGCAACAAAGCCACCCCTCAAATTTCTTTTTATGGGATCACTTATGTTTGATAGGCCAATTATTGAACTCATCAATTCTGTGACAGCAACCACCAAGAACATCGAATTCACATTCATAGGTCGAAACCTATTAGGAGAATTATCAAAAAAAGAAATTGAGTATCAGGACACACAAGGAAAAATTAAAATCTTGGATCCATGTCCACCCAGCGATATAGTGAACGTAGCATCAAATTATGACGTTGGGGTGGTGGCGCTTAGAGGCAATAATGAAAATGAGAGATGGGCATCAACTCAAAAACTTTTCACTTACATGTCAGCAGGGCTCATGATTTTAGGATCAGACCTTCCAGGCATTGCCCGAGTTGTGTCTGAAGCCAAATGCGGAAAACTCGTCAAGGGAATTAGCTCTGAAACTTGGGCTCGCTCTATGGATGAAATAGCTGACATGAAAAACAGCACAATAGATAAATTTCGGGCAAATTCACTAAAGTACGCTCAAAGCAAGTCAATAGAATTGCAAGCCTGCTCATATATAAAAGTTTTTCAAGATGCGCTAAGCTAAGAGAGTGCTTCCTTGTAAGCCGCAATCAATTTAGCCGTCTGTGCACTCCTTGAGTACTTGCTAGCCACACCAAAAGATGCCTCTTTCATCCTGGAAATATCCATTGGTGCATTCACCAACTGCTGCAAGTCACGGCTCATGGCCTTAGGTGACAAAGTATCAATAATAACTCCGTTTTTTTCCACCTCAATTATTTGCTCAATAGACCTAAACGGCGGCACTGCCAAAGCAAGACCACTTAAAATGCAGTCAAAAATTTTATTCGGCAAAGTAATATTAAAGTTTTCGTCTAGCGCCACAGCAGGATATATTCCCACGTCATAAGAAGGAAGAAACTTCTGAATGTCTTCCTGCGTAAAAGACCCATGAAGAACAACCTTCTCCTTCAGGTTTTCGTCAAGCTCTTTACGAAGCCGTTCACCATCTTCAGCAGAATAAAAGTCCCCATAAATGTCAAGAGTTGCCCCCGTGATATCTCTCATAGCCTTAATAAGGTTGAGCAAATTTCTATCTGCTCCCAACATTCCATGAAATACAAATCTGACAGGATTATGAGCGGGAATACATCTCTCTAAGGTAGGATCAGCTTGAGAATTAAAAAAGGTAATGCAGCTCCTAACTCTATAGTGGTCTTTAATCCTGCGTCGCATTTCATCGCTTGTAGCTACAACTAATGCTGCATCCCCGATACAGTCTCTCTCGGCATTTAAATGTCGCCTTATTAGATCTGGGTGCTCACTCCAATGAGGGTGCTTTGCGTACTCTGGCCAAAATTCTCCAGAATCATAGATTAGCTTAGCGCGAGTCTTGATGGCAATCGAGCGCGCAATACGAAGACATGGAGGATTGAAGCAAAGCACCACGTGAGGCCGGAAATGTCTTCCAGGCTTAACCAGCTTCTCAAAAAGGGTTAAATTCGGAAATAATTTACGCATCAATCTATTCCAAGTAAGATTCATGAACACGCGTATAAGCCAAATTCTGTTGCGTGAAACAAATTCTCGACCCAAGCTATCAAGTCTTACAAAATTTACATTCTCAAAGTAACTCAATCTGCTAACAAGCCAATCTGGAAATTGTCCAACAATCTCTACCGTTGCTCCCGCCTCTAATAGAGCCCTAATGTGTTTATCTGGCCTTGTACTTTTCGATCCCTCATTCACAAAGGGAACAAAAATTCTCACTCCTTTTAACTTCTGCAAAACCATGTTTGAGCCCTCTACTATTCCCTAAACATTGAGCTATATGCCTCAATCAATTTTTTCTCCTGAATTTCCCATGAATACTTCTCAAATTCATTCTTAGCCGATGTTCTCATCTTTTGAATGCGATGACGGTTGTCAAGTAAGGATAAAATCCCCTCAGCAATAGCCTTAGGAGAAGCAGGATCAACCAGGATTGCAAATTGATTTATCTCTGGAAACTCTCTGTGCCCTGTCGTATTGCTAGCCACAATTGCAAGTCCAGCATTCATGTAAGTAAAGAATCTGTTCGAGAGAGTTTGATCTTTACTAGGAGTATCTGGTAAAAATACACTTAGTCCAATATCGAATCCTTGGAGTAAGCGCACGCTCTCTTTACTCTCAAAAGAGCCTGTTAAATCAACACAATCCTCCAATTTGTTCTTAATAATATATTGTTTAATTTCTGCAAGATGTTCATCATCGGCCGATTTTCCCTGAATGGTTAAATGTGCCTTTCCTTGCAAATATTTCATAGCCTTAACCAAGTTAATGTCATGAGTAATTCTCCTTATGCCACCTTGACTCACAAGCCTTATAGGGTGACACACCTCATGAACCTCAATCTTCTCATTTGGCAGAGAGTTCAACTCAACTATAATTTCTGCTTCGGGGTTTTCCTCCTGCAGACTTCGTTTAATGCCTGGCCAGGCAGCGACTATCAGATCAGACATGCCCGCATACTTGCGCTCAATTTGATCCGCCTTTGCCTGCATACCTAAATCATTAAAGTAGCCCTCGAATAGCTCATACGGATTATAAACCAGCTTAGCATCTAAGCACTTTGCTGCTTCATAACCCGTAGCAAGGGTATATACATCGTTGGCTTGAATAACGTCTGGATTATTGTCTACAATTACCCTCATTGCCTTGGCATCAAAAAAAGTAAGGTCATCCCTCTTCTTTCTCATGCGATAATTCCACAATTTAAACTTAGTGAAAGTTAGGTTGACTAAAATCCTAATTGGGCGCCACACGCTTGGTGCACCGAGTCGAGGATGCACAAAATCTGGTTGCCCCATCAAGGCAACCCACCGAACATCAGGCCTCAAAAGCTCAGGATAGTATGCTCTACCTCGATAGACAACCATTACATCAGCTCCTGCATTCTTAAATGCATCCACCTCCTTAAGAAGTCGACCATCAAGAGACGCATCTCGTGGAGCGAGAATGCATATCCGTTTTTCAAAAAGAGGGGTATTAACATCTGCGTTAGAGGAAGACATTTATATATTCGCCTTCTTTCATGCTGCTCCCTATCTCTAAAGCCCGCCCATAAGAACTTGCTTTCATGTCAAAAAGTTCATCATCAGACATACTTACAGCCCTTTGCAGTGCCTCAGTCCATGCCCGCTGAGTGCCCCCCCTGACATAGATTGCATCTAAATCTGACCCTGCCTGCATGCGAATTCCCGGAAGATCACTTGCGACTATGCCTAAACCGGCTGCCAAATAAGTACCAAGTTTTGAAGTTGGAGCCCGTCGCTCATTTTCATTAATTCCGTCAAGGGCAACAATCCCAATATCAAAGAATGAAGCAAATTCTACGCTTGATAGCGGATTTAATATTCCTAAATAAAATACTTTATCCTCAAGCTCATGCTCATGCACAGCACGCATAAACTCATCATCGATTCTATTTTGTCCGACAAATGAAACAGTAAAATTTCCCCTGACATCTGCGATTGCCTTAATCAAGTGTTGAACTGGTCTGTCGGGTGCTAAATTTCCATAAAATAAAAAAGATCGTGACCTGCAAGACTTCGTCGGAGGCATAATCCTATTTGGAAAATTTGGCCAAACAAGAGACTTCACATCATTTTTCAATTGTGGATGCGACTCAAAGTAATAATCCTTGTACGAATCACCAGCAGCGATAAAGGAATTAGCAATTTTAATCGATTCTGATTCCCAGCACTTTCGCAGATTAGCCATGGCCGAATCCACAGAATATTCAGTTACCAGGTCCTGAATTTCATAGACTACTAGCGGCTTCCCCTCTTCATCTTTAAGTGCTTGCATAACAGCAGGCAATCCAAAAGAATCATAAACCCAAATAACATCATATGTCCCATGAAGTTCTTTTATCTTTTCAGACAATTCCGACTCCATGGAAACATGCAAAGATACACAAGTATTTCCTTTCGGGCTCGCTTTGACGAAATTAAGTGCCTCAGCAATTGTCGACCTAAAATTTCTGAATCTTTTTGCCGCTACAATCTTCGGTTCGTATTCCCTCACTTGAATGATGTCATTAAACAGGCTGCTAACAGACTTATTTGGAAGAGTGCTCATGAGGTCCACCGTTGCACCAGCTGACTTTAGGACATGCACTTCAGTTTGAACTCTTGCGCTATACTCAACACTTGTCATAAACAAAAGCAAAATCTTCTTATTAGCCAATTGCATGTCGCTCACTATTGAGAATGATTCACCTTCTAAAAAAAAACTTTCAAAATGGGCAACCTGATTCATAGCAAAAAGCAATTCCTTACCAGTCATTTTTTTAGAATCAATTTCTGCCCTCAAGTTGAAGATTTCTGACTTTGCAAATGAGGTTACCGCCAAACGATTTCTGCGCGCAAGCTGAGAATCGTAATAATTGGGTAATGACAATATAAGTTCGCTGTACAGGTTGGCAACCTTACAGATGTCATACTTTTCCTTTGCCAGCACAAAAAGCGTCTTTCCCATACTGCAGGCAAGCTCATTATTCTCCAGCAGCCTCTTGATCTGTTCAGCAAAGAGCTTAGTTGAGCCATTCGAAAAAAGGTAAGAATCTAAATCTCCAAATATTGGCTCGGGGTCAACATTGAGAGAAACGATTGGAATGCCAGCTATAGCAGCCTGCAAAAATACATTTGGAAATCCTTCTACAATAGATGTCGATACTAACATTTTAGCCCTGTTGAACACTTTCTGACTTTCAGTAAAAGGCGCCTGCGAAACATCAACATTATCAATCATTCTTGCTGTGGCACTCACTGCGTCATACAATTCTAGATAATGCGAATCTCTCATTAGCAGCATTTTGAAGTTCTCCTCAGGGAACAACCTTGCTAGCTCTAGAAATGCCCATGGATTTTTGATTGGCGCACAGCGCCCTACCCACAACACGTACTCCTGAGTTGACTCCTCTGGCAATCCTGGGAATTTAAAACCATTGGGTATCACCATTGCTTCATGCGCAGAATGTTTTAGGAATTCATGTAACTGACCCTCATGTTGAGTCACAACAATATCTGACTCATATATGTAATCTCGAACATCACTTAACGAAAGATCGTTAGATGGTGCCTGGATTTCCTCAATGTCTGTATCAGAGGACACTTGATAGATGAAATATGATTTAGCTTGCAAAGCCAATTTTGCCGCCAACTGAGTATCCCGTGAAGGTATTCTCTGGATAATGACACTACCAGGATCAATTAAATCTTCAACACTCTCATCAATTTTAAGAAATTTAATCCCCTCGTAATGCATGGTCACATCTTCCCCTGTAAGAAATGCAACCTCAAATTGTGGATTTTTTGAAAGCTCACGAGCCAACATGAATATCTGTATCTCTGCTCCTCCAAAGCGCGAGCCCTGCTCCCCAAAAAACAGTGGTACAGCATCATCATGAATAAAGAAAACATTTATTGCTTTATTCCCCATTTTAGGCAAATCTCTTCTCTTTCAATATCTCGGTCACCTCTTCAGCAGCAAGCAAGGCTGATGGCCCCCTACTTGCTGAAGCGTAGGCCCGCCTACTGTTTTCCATAAGCCGACTATCATCAGAATATATCATCGCAAATGACGAGAGTAGAGAGCCAGAGTTCTCAAAGCTATATTGAGAAAGGTCAACAGACTCCACCATGCCCTCATTTTCTTTGCTCAAAGCAATGGTAGGTATGCCGTGCGACATTGCCAATAGTTGATTAAAGCATCCGTTAGCATCCAGAGATGTTGAAAGCATCAACTTTGATTTATCAAATTGGTCTTTGAGGGAGAAGGAATTCTGACTCGACAATACAAGTGATACATTTTCAAGATTATCAATGCGCCTCTCTAAATATCGACAGAAGGCTAATTTTTCTTGTCCCTGTCGCCTGACACTTCCAATCATGACAAACTCTATCCCAGGATTAGACCTTGCCAAATCAAGAACAACCCAAGGCTGAGAGCACTCTTCAAGGAGCCCCATCCAGAGTACGCGCCTTCTTGACTCTGACCTATAGTCAGCCTGCCTTGCCAAATATGGCCCAACAACAATTACTCCGTCAGTCTGAAAGCCCAATTCCTCAAGCAGGGACTCTTGTCTGCGCGTAAACATAAAAGTATAGTCCACATGGTCAAGTAAGCTAACCAACGAATTTACTGCCTGCGCTTTAGGTTTAAACATTGATAATGGGTCATCCAAGGACGGAAAATATACGTTCTTTCCACCCAATAGTTGTGCAATCGCCTTAGCCATATGAATGCTTGAACCACCCAGTGAGACAATATATACAGGGCCTCCACTAACTTTTACCGAATTAAGACGATACCTATTAACAAATCTAGAAGCTAGTGGTATTCCCTGCTCAATCATTCGAGGAACACGACACAGATTAAATGTTGGATGCGACAGCCTGTCAATGTTCGCTTCATGAAAAATGAAACTAACACCCACATCATCAATGGCTGAAAAGCCTTCTGCCAGCGCAATCATTTTGGAAACATCTTCTCTCGCACTTTCAGTATTGCTCGCAAACAATTGATAGGCCTCAGGAATATAAAAATAAATATCCATTTACCTGCAGACCTCATCAATAATTTTTGCCAATTTTGCAATGGTAGAATTAACTCCATGCTCCCCTTTTACATACTCAAGAGCATTCCTCCCACACCTTTCTAGAGCTTTCTGATTTTGTAGCAAAGTTTTTACACCTTCCCTGAAGGATAAAATATCTCCATGAGAACTAATGCCAAGATCACGGCTCGATACAACACCATCTGGATCAACCAGCAAGGTTGCAATAGGAGTAGCCGCTGCCCCGGCCTGCAGAAAAGTATTTGGAAATCCCTCAGTTTCTGACGTGTTCACAAAAAGCTTTGCCCTCAAAAAAAATAAATCTATTAAGCCCAGGGGTATTTGCAATGGAAAGAGCGCGAGATTCTCAATTTTCTGTGCCTGGGCCTTAATAAAGTCAACTGTATCACCGCAACACGTTTCAGGCATCAACATCACAAATTTTTCTTGCGGCAACGATTGGGCCAAGTCTAAAAAATACCAAGGTTGCTTCAATGGTTGCGCGCTTGCGACCCATAAAATTTCATCCTTAACGATATTTTCACTGGGTTGAACTATAGGCCAGTAATTTTTTATAACCTGCGCATTAATTCCTGTATTCTGCCTTAAATTTTTCTTTTGGAATTCAGACTGAACAATTACTGCATCCATAGATGAGTACAATTCAAATACTTCGCCTTTCGTCAATTTGCCGATGTCTCGCGGACTCGTAGAGTCGGTATCACTTGACAACCTTAAAATTGACCTTGCGCCCAACATATCAGAGCATTCCCTGACAAGGGAAGCATTGACTCCTCCTGAGGAAATAAGCACCTTCTTAGAGTCGGATTGGGCAATTTTGCGCATTGATTCTTGGTCATGATAGTCCAAAATTTTTATCGAATCATGCGAAATAGACTCCAAGTCAAGCAACGCTACAGAATGACGAAAAATCCAACTAACTTCATAACCTTCAAACTTTGAAAGTTCTGTGGCAGCAAGGTACAACTGTAGCCCTGCACCACCAAATCGTGGTCCGTTTTCTCCTCCAGGAAAGAGCGAGAACGCCTCATCAAGTATAAAGTAGAGGTCAATCACTACCATCCCCTGACTGTAACGTGCTCATCCAGTCAAGCAACATCTTTGACACTACTGCAGAGTCAAGGTTATTCATTGCCCACTCTCTGCCATATTCCCCCATCATCATAAATCGACTTCGGTCAGACAAGACCTCAACAATTGCCTTCGCAAATGCCTCAATGTTTCCCGAGGCAACAAATACCGCGCTACCTTCTCCGATGGCATCTTTAATTTCTCCAACATCTGTACAAACTAATGGTGTTCCCGACATCAGGTATTCACCAACCTTGTTAGGAAAGCCTGCTTTAGAAAACTCGCCTTTTCTGCGAGGTAAAAGCAGCACATTTGCTTCTCCTTCTTTTTTTGCCAACTCTTGGAGAGAGAGAGAGCCTTCAAGGATAATTGAGTTTGAAAGTTGCTTATTATTAATCATTTGACTCACTTCATCAACTCTTTGCTTTGCTGCATCAGCAAAAATTGATAGGCGAAAATCAGGGATTTTGTCTTTGACCAATATTGTTATATCCATCAAGTCATCAATTTCTTTATGCGATAGGTTTCCTGCATAAAGAGCAACAGAATTGCATGGCTTACCAATACCTACAGGAAAAAAATCGGACCTAACCGGCTGCCTTGTCAAATAAACCTCATGTTCAGCAAAGCCAGCCTCCACCCAAAAATCTTTCAAATAGGATGAAGGTACAATTACTCCATCAAAATTTTCCCTAACTCCGTTAAGGAAAATATCTCTTTTAGCCAGGTCTGGATACCACCTTATTGGTGATTCTCCACTAAACAATAAGTGCTTTGCACCTGTCCTGTAAACCAATTCGGCCTGCTCCTCAAACAAATCAGGATATCCTCCATGGCTGATTACATAGTCAAAATTTTCACTACCTAGCACCAAGCGAAGATAGTCTTTACCGTACTTACCAAAAAGAAATGCAGGAAGAAACACGTCACTATTAAGAAGTCCATCTTCAACCTGAGGTGCTCCACGTTGAGAGTGAGCAAGCAACCTCGCATCAATTTTATTCTTTAAGAATCCATCAAGAAAGCCAAGAAATAAGCTGGTCGATGCCATAGCTGTCTGAACGCCAGCTGCCGAAGTTATAATACCAACTCTAACGTCTGAATCTATCGAGATAACGCTTCTAGCTCTTTTCTTGCTGAAGCTCACAAGGGCAGCCTCTTGTGAGTTCACCACACTCTTCTCGCCACTGGGAAGCAATCCTCCATCTTGTGCAGATTTTTCCCTAAAAAGTGAAGTGAATCGCTTACAGTATGATTTCATCTTCATCAATTTGACCATAGTACCTTTCGCACCTCTCAAATACTTCAGCTACAAGCGGGTCAGCTAAATCAAGGAGCGATTCCAGCACAGAGTCCCCCCTTTTCAACCTTAGATAATGTTTAAAGTATTCCCTAAAAAGCTCACTTTGCAACATTTGCCAATCATGATTGCTTAACGTGCGACACTTTCTAAACGTTCCCAAGTGAATGCCGTGCAAGGGTCTCCAATTTATCAGATGAGAATTAACGCTTTGATAGTTATCTTGAGACGGATCAATTGGCGGTACCCCCAATCCAGATTCCCTTGCAAGCTCAAAGAGTACATGCTCATTATTTCTAATCAAATTTTCATCTTCAAGAATAGTCTTATGCCATCCATCAAATAAGGGGGCAACAGCTGAATACCACTCTTTTGTCTTAAGAAAATGAAGGCCGCTTAAACGAGGCAACTTTAGATATGTCTTTTCATGCACCAAAGGTACCGGATGCACACTTTGTGGATTTGATCTCTTAAGCAAGTTTCCTAGCAAGCCCCTACTTTCACTTGAGGGCAAAGGAGCATCTCTCAGTCTCTCGGGCTTCAATTTTACTTCAACGCATTCTCGCCGCATATTACTATAAGGCAGACCTAGATTTTGCGCATGGTTCAGGTGCTGCTCCAACAATCCCCCATCTTCTGGACATATGAAGATGTCGATGTCGCCAATATACAAAGTGTCATAGTTGTCAAACAGGCTCGAATAAAACAGCCACCTTAAAGACATCAATGCATGAGGTGATGTAAGGTCATCAATCTTCCCCTCATAACCAAATTTATAATCTTCCCTTACGATAAGTTCACCCTTTGCAATGTTTGATACAAGGTCAAGCATCTGCCTAGTGTTATCGCTTAAGGATGAACTCGAAAACAAAGCAACATCATAATCAGGGTAACTTTTAAATACGGAGTACGCCCAAATCGGCAAAAAACTCTCATATCGCTTGCCATAATTGAAGCCAACCATCAAAATTGGTTTAGTCATAAAATCCCATTTCTCATTCTTGATTCTCCAACATTATACGCTGCTATACCATTGGAAAGTTTTCTTAATGCCCCCAGCAAAGGGCACGATTGGCTCGTACTCAAGCAGCTCTTTTGCAGCCTTTATATCGGCAAGCGAATATTTAACATCCCCCGGTCTGCCTTTATTAAACTCTATAGGCAGATTAACACCTGCTACCGTATTAATGTCTGCAATCAAATCAAGTAGGGTAAACTTCTCTCCACAGGCAATATTAACAACTTCGCCATTCAGCTTTTCTGCTTTAAGAGCCAGCAAATTTGCATGCACCACATTATCAACATAGGTAAAATCGCGTGCCTGCAGACCGTCACCGTTGATGGCGTATTTTGTACCTTCAATAGCTGCCCGCATAAACTTAGAGATGACCCCTGAGTACATAGAGCTTGGATCTTGCCTAGGCCCAAAAACGTTGAAGTAGCGAATGGCCAGAGTTTCAATATCATAGAGATGTGCAAATACGTTGAGGTAGTGTTCCCCCGTCAGCTTTGTTACCGCATAAGGCGACATAGGGTTTGGCGTCATAGTTTCAACCTTGGGTAAAGTTGGCGTGTCTCCGTAAACTGAAGAAGATGACGCCATTACAACTCGCCTCACCCCTGCTTTATGCGCAGCAGAGAGCAGCTTCAAGGTTCCGCCAATATTTACATCATTGCTAGTGACAGGAGCCTTAATTGAGCGGGGCACGCTAGGTAATGCTGCCTGATGTAAAATCATGTCAACGTCAGCTACCGCATCTTCAATAATCTCAAGATCGCGAATATCGCCCTCCACCAACTCTATATCATTTTTGCAATGATTTAGATTGCTTCTATGGCCAGTGGCAAAATTATCGATTACACGAACCTTGTAGTTGCCATCATCAAGCAAGGCATCTACAAGGTTCGACCCAATAAAACCTGCTCCACCCGTCACTAATATGCGCATCCATTTACACCTTTCCTCTATTGTGGCATTTAGACATTTTACAACATAGGCTGCTTTTACTCTTCGGTGTCGGAGGCAGGAGACATAAGTTTTAATGCACGCAGAAATCTTGCCCTCATCTTTTTCCAAAAACTTAATGTCGACTCAGCGACAACCTTAGTTGAGTCACTTTGTTGATTCGCCAACGCCAGAAAGTCGCCACTTCTAGGCCATGACATACTCACCTTCCCAGTATCCAGCTGAGAATAAAATAACTCCATTCTTTCAAACTGTTCGCTTACAAAGGGATCTGAAAGACTAATCAATTTCTTTAAAGTGTCACATTCAGACAGCAGGCTGGCATACCATGCGAAATAATTACGACATGCGCCGGAGCTCAAATGATTCCACCCTGCCAAAACACCATTCTTGCTACGAAATAAGCCTAGATGAAGACCGTGGTGAGGCCTAAATGAGTAACTTGATTTAGTGCAAGCATACACTTCTCCACCGTGTCCAGCTGGCACAATTTCCAAACCTGAATCACGAATTAAATTAAAGAGAAAATTTTCATCATCTTGAACAAGTCCTGAGTTGGAAGTTAACAATTTCCTCCGACCAGGAAACAAAGGTAAAACTTTCCCAAAATACTCGACCGGATGAACATAATGTAATCCTGTCATTCTTGGAAAAGAGGTTATCTCAACAATTTCTGAATGCTCACTTTCTAGACTTGCTGAAAGTTGCTTAGCCTGCCAACGCACATCATTGCTATAGGGCAGACCAGTTTCAGTACAATGCTTTTCATGTTGCTCAAATATCCCCAAAAATT
>Ga0209755_10004091_pt1 | contig 17577 bp, 19 predicted proteins | sample TergutCo191P1_FD_187301 | JGI IMG/M metagenome (GOLD analysis project Ga0209755, IMG submission 187301) | Cornitermes sp. P1 segment gut microbial communities from Petit-Saut dam, French Guiana - Co191P1 (SPAdes) (version 2) | ecosystem: Host-associated > Arthropoda: Insects > Digestive system...
TCTTGAAAATGAAGCGTTGGAGAGGCATTGCCACTCGTTACGCTAAAAACAGCTCGTCTTTCCTTGCGGCAGTTTTTATCTGTTGCACAAAAATTTGGCTGGATAAACTCGTGTAGACACTGTCTAATGCTTATCATCAAAGTCCTTGCTCGTGTCTACTGCGCCGGCTCAACTCTGATTAGACCATACCTTCGTGTAAATGGAGTCCAATTAAGAACGCGGTATCGAATGTCATTTCTTATTCCATAACCATATTCGATATATTCATCAAAGTACAAATTAAAAAAATCATTGTTTACAAATTGAACATCAAAAAAACCGCTATCTTGCCTAACTAAAACCAGTATAGGGTCATTTCCAATTTCTATATAATCATTTCCGGACATCTCCAATCGCATAATTCCGATTGTTCCAACAAACCCATTTATATAAGAGGTGGTCAACCATATTGAACCTATGCAAAAAATTACGATTAAGAGAATAAACACGCACAGAAATATCCGTATGATTTTTCTTCTTAAACTCAACTTCATGCCCTCCAAAACAAAATTTCCACGCTTATAAGCCTTCACACATACTGTCATTCTGGATATTAAAATTTCAACTAATTTAGGAAAGAACCAAAACTATTGTTGACAAAAAACGTGCCGCCGAAGCTGAAAAAGCCGCTGCCGAAAAAGCAAAACCCGAAAAGCAAAAATCCAAAACCGCGAAGCCTAAAACCGTAAAATCGGCATAGCAAAATTACTAATGCTATATCACTTGACCGCCTGTGTTGCTCCAACAACATGGGCGGCTTTTTAATTACCTATTACCTATGACCGGGGGTGCGTTCTGGTAATTGCCACCATAAATGATACCACCATTTTCATTATAGGCGGCGAAGTTTAGCTCTGCACTCACTGTAAATTCTTTGTTTGTATATTTCTCGTAGTAGTGTTTTTCGATGAGTTCTAAATCAATTTTATATTTATGCTTTGTTTGTTCGGTTTTAATTCCAGTTGCACAGGCACGAGAGAATAATAACTTCTCCAGCGACATGATAAGTATTCCGTCATGAGAGATTGCGTCTTGCGAGAAAAAATCGTAATCGAAAAGCATTATGCTACGCCATATTTCAAATGGGTCAATCACAATCCCTAAATCGCCCCATATGTCTTTTCGCTTGGCAGGAAATTTATCCGCAAGCAATTGATAATCGCTATCGTGAATAATCAAATCAATATCAGCACCGGCACTGCGGATACCGTAATACTCCATTGCCATTCCACCTATAACAAGTGGAGTTTTTGAAAATTTCAAATCGTGGAGCAATAGCTTTTCGTTGATAATTTTAACGACATCATTCATTCACTGTCACCTCAATAAATTTAATGCAAAAAACATAAAACGGTTTTTCTCCTGCTGGTGCTTTTGGGTTTTATGTTTTTGCTTAACCCTGCGCTCCGTGGGGTGTAATATCGTGGTCGGCGTTATGCTCGACTACTCCGAAAATCCCTTTGAATAAAATTTGTGGGAGCGACTGAAAACTGCTGCATTTCATGCACTTGCTACACTCAACCCTTTTATGGAGGTGTAGCAAGTGTAGGAGTGTAACAAAATTGGGGCAATATTACAAATTTTCTTGACTAGGTAAAAAAGGCTTTACATATTACGTTTCAGACATAGCAGGAAAGCGGTAATTTTCGGGGAGATTCCATTCACCCCTTATGAAAAAGGGGTCATCATTCATGTTTAACGGAGTCCACGTTGGAGTTACATCAAGCCAATCGGGAGAAAATCCAAACTCAACAACTTCAATATTAGCAAAGGGAAGTTCATGTTTAAGCAATTCAAAAGAAATAGGTTTCCTTGCGATAATATCAACTAAAAACAGGCGATTGCCGTCGTTCTTGGCAATAACGGCCACATCATGTTTTGGCAAATAATAAATATCATCGGTATATTCCATCAGCAAATGAAATATTTGCACCGACTGCGTATTTACACAATCTATAATTTTTGAGTAACAGCTTCTGCTATACAGCAAATTCATAAAAATTTGGTCGTCAAGTTTACATTTTACTGCTTTTTTAGGGTCGTTATTTATAGTGACTGCGACTTCCGGCTTGTATGTTTGAGTCTGCTTAAATCCAAAAAGCGGGTAAAAATCCAGAACACTTGGATTAGCAGTAAGTAAAGCCGGAGTATCCGGGTATAGTGACAGAATATGCTCTATCAATGCTCGTGATAATCCCTTCCCCCTTGAATCTTTGCGTGTAGCTATAGCACCGAATCGGTTAGTTTGTACAGTTTTACCTTGTACAATCATATCAGCCTTGTAGATGTTCACGTTTGATAACATTCTGCCATTTTCAATAACGGAATAACTTTCATAATTTTCGTCCCACAACTTGCGTTCAAGCCACTGAGAAAATGAAAACCCGAACACTTCTTGAATCAAATTGTCAAACAGTGTTTCGTATTCGGGGTTGCAGCGATTATTAAATGAAATTTCAATTTTGCCTGTGTTACACATCATTTCGTTGCTCCTCCATTGGTTCTCGTATTCATTACGCCTTGTCCAACTACCCAAAGCCGATAACAATTACATTGTATCACAGTAATTCCATGCCCTTACTATACCCCATATAAGGGGCGAAAATCAATCGCCGGTTTTCAAAATTTTAACCTACCCCTTGGGAATTAAAAGGACAGCGGGCTTTGCTTCTCAAAAGCCGATGTTTACCGCAAACATGTCAGTCAAACATTTGTTTGCTTTTTCCCGAAAGATGATGTATCATCAATCCAGATTTTGCGAGGGGGTAGGTTTATGGATGTAATGAAAAAGCTTGAAATCCTTGCGGACGCCGCGAAATATGATGTCGCCTGTACCTCCAGCGGAAGCACGCGCGCGGCAAAAAAAGGGATGATTGGCGACACCGTAAAGTGTGGCATATGCCACAGCTTCACCGCTGACGGGCGCTGTATTTCGTTGCTTAAAATTTTGCAGACAAATATGTGTATATACGACTGCCAATACTGCGGCAACAGGCGCTCAAGTAACGTGGCGCGCGCCACCTTCACCCCGCGTGAAGTGGCGGAGCTTACAATCCGTTTTTATCAGCGTAATTATATAGAAGGTTTATTTCTAAGCTCCGCCGTCGTAAGAACCCCGGATTACACAATGGAAATGCTTAACGACACAATGCGGATTGTGCGGGAGGAATACAATTTCAACGGATATATCCATGTAAAGGCAATCCCCGGCGCCGACCAAATGCTGATTTACCAAGCGGGGCTTTTGGCGGACCGCCTGAGTGTAAACATAGAACTGCCCTCAAAAGCCAGCCTTGAACGCTTTGCTCCGGAAAAAACAAAGGAAAATATTTTAATCCCGATGAAAACAGTAAGGGAAGGCATAAAACAGTCCAAAAACGAGCTGACCCTGTTCCGCCACGCGCCAAAGGAATTTGCCCCGGCGGGCCAAAGCACACAAATGATAGTAGGCGCTTCCCCCGAAAAAGACTCCACAATTGTGTCCCTTGCCGAAGGGCTGTATGATAAATATAACCTCAGGCGGGTGTTTTACTCCGCATATATCCCCGTCGGCGGCAACCCCCTGTTGCCAACGGCTGACCCGCCCCTTGTCCGCGAACATCGCCTGTATCAAGCGGACTGGCTTTTGCGGTTCTACGGATTTTCCGCCACGGAACTATTTAGCGGAAAGGACGAAAATTTGAGCCTTGAAATGGACCCGAAATGTTTTTGGGCGCTTAATAACCTTGAACATTTTCCCGTGGAGGTAAACAAGGCGGATTATATGACTTTGTTACGGGTACCCGGGATCGGGCAACGCTCGGCGGAAAAAATAATTGCCGCGCGGCGCGTCGGGGCGCTCAATTTTGATAACCTGAAAAAAATGCGGGTGGTGCTTAAACGCGCGAAATATTTTATTACATGCAGCGGAAAAGCATATGAACGGTATAACCTTATACCCGAAAAGCTCGCCACAAGCCTGAAAGACAACGCGCCGGGAACGGATTACACCCAAATGAATATATTTGATAATGCGGGCAATAATGCCCTGATAGTTCAATGACAAGCGGTACAATGGACGCCGCCGTTCTTTTCGACGGCAGTTTTGACGGTTTTTTAAGTGTGGTTCACGCCGTGTACTACAAAAAAATCTGCCCCATAACAATCCAAACCGAGGAAAAAGCCCAACTGACCCTGTGTCACGAGCCGCTTTTTATTGATTCTGACAAGGAGCAAGCGGCAAAAGTATTTTCCGCCGTGCGAAAAAAAATTTCATACGAAGCGGCGGGGTATGTATTTGACGCGTTTTTGTCCTTTGAGGAAGAACGTTTTATGCATATCCTTGGCTACATCCGCCTTGGTTTTAAGGTCGGCTCCATGGTAGACTCACATCTGCGGGAGGAATGTGTCAGGACGGTACACCGCCTTGCAAAGCATGTGCGGCGCGAAACGCATTTGCTGCTGGGTTTCTGCCGTTTTGCCGAAACAAAAAGCGGCGTATTTTATTGTCCCATAACGCCGAAAAACGATGTGCTTCATTACATAGTAGGCCATTTTACAAGCAGGCTGGCGGGCAGTCAGTGGGTTATCCACGACAAATCCCACGGGCAAGCCGCCATTTATGACGGAAAGGAATTTATCATCACCTCCGTCCCAAAAGACGCGGAGGTGGAATACGCCGACGGGGAAGCCGAAACCCAGGAACTGTGGATTACTTTTTTCAATAACCTCGCGATACGGGCAAGGCATAATAAGAAATTGCAGCGCCAACTTTTGCCCATGTATTTCAGGGGTAACATGACGGAATTTTTAAAATGAATTAGGTGTTGACAAATTCCGAATATTAAATATAATTAATCCATAAATAGTATTGACTATCAATAAGGAGGAATTTCCATGAAGAAATTTGTTTGCACCGTCTGCGGTTATGTTCACGAGGGTGCCGAGCCGCCCGAAAATTGCCCGTTGTGTAAGGCCCCCGCATCAAAGTTTATCGAACAGTCCGGCACAGGTTTGGTTTTTGCCGACGAGCATAGGATTGGCGTCGCCAAAGACGTTGACCCGGAAATCGTTGAAGGGCTTAGGCAAAACTTTGTCGGCGAATGTACGGAAGTCGGCATGTACCTTGCGATGAGCCGCCAAGCCGACAGGGAAGGATATCCTGAAGTCGCGGAAGCTTATAAAAGGATTGCCTTTGAGGAAGCCGAACATGCCGCAAAATTTGCGGAACTTTTGGGCGAAGTAGTTGATGTGTCAACAAAGAAAAACCTTGAAATGCGTGTAGCAGCAGAACATGGCGCGACACAGGGCAAATTGGATATAGCGAAAAAGGCCAAAGCGCTTAACCTCGATGCGATTCATGACACGGTTCACGAAATGTGCAAAGATGAAGCAAGGCATGGCAAAGCGTTTCAAGGCTTGTTAAATCGCTATTTCTCATAGGAATATGGATGGCAAAAGAAACACGGTTCAGCGGCAGATTATTTTTCATGCCGTAAGGGACCTTAACACACATGCGACAGCAGACCAAGTTTATGAATATGTTTCCCGTCGGCACCCGTCCATCAGCAAGGCGACGGTGTACAGGAACCTGAACCAAATGGCAAGTGCCGGGGATATCGTAAACATCGGGAATTTTCATGGCGCAACCCATTACGACCACAATTGTCACAAACACTACCACTTCACATGCGATACATGCAGGCGAATTTTTGATGTAAACGCGGATTTTTCCGACATAGCGGGCAGGGTGAGTGACACGGGTGAGTATGTAATTGAGGACTGTCAAGTGTCCTTCAGCGGACATTGCAGCAAATGCAATGCAAGCTTGACGATTGTGCCATAGGAGCAGGGCAACAACCTCAAGTTGCATGGGCAGGTTAAGTTCCTGCCCGTGCATGGGATAATAATCGGCGAGCGCGACTCGCCCCTACGAATGCGTCGATATCCGCACTGTGCGGTGTCAAAACGTAGGGGCGAACCGCGTTCGCCTTTGTTTTTATTTTTTGCTATTGACATCCGAAAAACACTACTGTAGAATCAATCCAAGACATTAGTAGAATGCACTTGTGAAGGGGGCAGTGTCATGGCGGTAATCAAAAGGTTGCCGGATACGGAGTTTGAACTCATGCGGATTATTTGGAGCAACGAGCCGCCGATAACAACAGCAAAAATTATTAACGAGCTGGGCGAAGCAAACAGTTGGAAGCCCCAAACAGTTTTAACCATGCTGGTACGCCTTATAGAAAAAGGGTTTCTCTCCAGTGAACGGGTGGGAAAAGAGCGCAATTACACGCCGATAATAGCGGAAAGAGATTATATGGACGTAGAAACCGGAGAATTTATGTCACGTTATCGCGGCAACTCTGTCGGCAGTTTGGTAAAGACAATGTATGACGGGAAAGACCTTTCGCCCGACGAATTGCTTGAGCTGAAAAAATGGATTAAAGAGAAGGAGCGTTAAAATGGAGCGGTTCATGCTTTCTTTTCTCACAACGACGGTGATAATGGCTTTGGTGATTTTTGTTGTTTTGATTTTTCGTTTTATAATGCCCGAAAAATTTTCGCCCAAATTGCGGTATATGATGTGGGTTGTAATTCTTGTGGGGCTGGCGATACCCATACGCCCGTTTTTTGGCGACGGTTTGGTGACATTTCATTTGTCGCCCACACCGCCCGTAGGTGAATCCACGGTTTTCTACGGCGGAGAATCCGCAACCGCGCCGCCGCCAGTTTCCGAACCCGCGACATACGGGGAAGTTATTTTATTGCCGACACCGCAAATCAGGTCGGTTTCTCTGTATGAAATTCTTACTGCCGTGTGGCTGTTTGTCGCCGCCGCGATTTTATCCTATCATATATGGAAATACATAAGTTTTTTAAAGCTTGCAAAAAGATGGAGCGTCGCCGTGACCGAAACTTCAATCCTGTCGCTTTTTCAACACATCAAGCACGAAAAAGGGTTGGCGCGCAAAAATATAGCTTTAAAAAAATGCGGTTTTGTTTCAACATCAATGCTTGTCGGGTTTTTCCGTCCCGTGGTGCTGTTGCCGGAAAAAGAGTTTGACGCGGACGAACTGGAACTTATTTTCCGCCACGAGTTAATTCATTACAAGCGCAAGGATTTGTTTGTTAAACTGCTGTCCATGTTTGCCGTCTCGTTAAACTGGTTTAACCCTGCGGTTTATTTAATGAACAACGCCATGCAAGCCGATTGTGAGGCATCCTGCGACGAAGCGGTGTTGCTGGACGCGGGCGAGCAAAACAAACAGCTTTACGCAGAGTTGATAATAGATATGGTGAGCGGCAAAAAAAATAAAGGCACTTTGCTCTCCACATGTTTTTACGGGGGAAAAAAGAGCATAGAAGCGCGCATGGCCGCAATTTTAAACAGTAGCGGGCGGGCAAAAAAACTTGCCCTTTCGATTCCGCTGATGTTGTTGGTACTGACGGTCCTCTCGGGTTCTGTGTTTGCGTTTAACGAATCCGTGTATTATCCGCGGGAAACAGATGATTACACGCCTATATATGCAGAATATATATACGAAGCGGAGGCTTCAATATCAGCCGTAGCCGCAAGGGATATCGCGCTTGCCGAAACGGGCGGCGGCATTTTTGAGGGGCTGTATTACGACGATTATCTGGGGGTTTTCAGAATAGAAATTTTGCAAGGCGATACTCGGCTGTACCTTGCCGTGGATTCCGAAAGCGGGGAGGTGATGATTTACAGGAGAAGTGCGCGATAGTATATTGTAAAGGAGGGTGTCCGTGAAAAAGGCAGTTATTTTTTTATCGGTTCTTGTTGTACTTGCGATTGGCGGTGTTATTGCGCTGGCGGTTTATGTGCTTAACACTCGGGCTCCGCAAGGGCGGATAGCGGAAAATCCTCCGATTTTGTCCCCGCAGGAACAACCGCCCGATGATGAATCGGCGGCGATGGCGGAGGAGTTGGCGGATTTGTTTGACATCCTTGACGCGCTGTTGGCGGAGCAAGACACAGACGCGCCCGTCGAGCCGGAACTTATTTCCGCGCAACAGGCGGCGGCTGTCGCATTGGAACACATCGGACATCATGGAGAACCGTCAAACATACTGCTTTTTTCTGATTACGGCGTACTGACTTTCGAAGTGGACATACGACAAGGCATTACACGGTACATGGTTTATATAGACGCCGTAAGCGGTGTGGTTCTAAGCATGGGCATTTTTGAGGATGTCTTTGTATATGAGTGAAAATATTTTAAAAGGAGCATGGTTTTTATGAGAAAAGTTTTGGTTGGGTTAATGTGCTTGGTGTTTCTGTTTTCCGCCTTTGCGTCAACGGCACACGCCCGCAACTTGCCCGTGAATTCCAACGATGAAATGCGCCAACAAATTGACGAGCTGAGGGCGTTAATCAACATGCTGATAACCCTGATGGGCAATAATAATAGCGAAACCGCGCAAAACCAACCAAATATGAGCGGAATTCCCTCTATTTCGAGCCAAAGGGCAAGGGATATTGCCGTCGAGTTGGTCGGGCACGGCACGGCAAGGGATGTATTCCTTATTTCCGAAAACAGCATTTTGACGTTTGAGGTAGAAATAAGGTATAACGCCGTGCGGTATATGGTGTATGTAAACGCGATAAACGGCAGTGTTATCAGAATGAGCAGGCATGAGGACGTTACGCCGAGTCCAAGCCCATCGCCGTCACCCGCGCCAACGGCGTCACCGTCCCCATCACCGTCCCCCCCTGCAAGCGGCGGTAATTGGAGCCATGTTGTGCCGCGTTCACCCGGACGTTCGGGAGGCCCGTCAAACCCGCCGATTTCCGCGCAAAGAGCGGTGGAATTGGCACACGCGCATATTGTGGCGCTGGGAATAACGGATTATCGTTTCGATTATGTTTATATGGATATGGAAAGAAGAACTTGGGTGTGGAGTGTAGAATTTGACAGCCGCCGCAGAGGGGACTTGGAATTTTACGTTGATGTAAACACAGGCGAGTTCTTAAAAGCCCCGAGATAAGGCGTAAAGGAGTTGGAAAGCAGTGTCACCGCATGACCCGCAACGAAACCCCTATAATGACCCGCCGCACACGGATAAGAAGAAGGGGCTTTCAAAAAACATCCTGATTCCGATTTTAATTGTTTTGGCATTAGTGATTGCCGTGTCCGCTTTTTTGCTTCAACCGGGGGATATTTCCCGCCAAGAAGCGATTGATATTGCGATAGGGGAAGTGGGCGGCGGCCGCGCCAACAGGCCCGAGAGGGATTTTGAGGATTTTCAAAGGGTATGGAGCGTTGAAGTGTTCCATGACAATTTGGTTTTCGAAGTCTATGTAAGTCGATTTACGGGTGAGGTCGTAAGGGTGGAAATGGACAGGTAGCGCAAGTTATGAGGCGGGCGAACGCAATTCGCCCGCTTTTTTGATGTTTTGACGCCCGCTTTTCATATCGGAAATTAATAATTGAAAAGAAGCGGAAAAAGAGTCATAATATCCGAGAGGTTGCCGGAGGCATACTTTTTATATAATTAAGGAGAGTGACGCATGATATCAAGCAGCAAATTTGCGCATCGCATAGGAACAAAGACAATTGAGTTAAAAAATTGCGGCGAGAAAAAAGTAGCCGTGAAACAAATTCGGCATAAATTTCTTTTCGGCTGTTCGGAATTCAGCACCTTACCGTTTGCAAGCGGCGAAATGGACACAGAAACCGCCGCCGCCGCGGAAAAACGCTACGGCCATATGGCACGGTTGTTTAATTCCGTCACACTGCCGTTTTATTGGGGGCGGTACGAACCCGAGCAAGGCAAGCCCGATTATGAGCGGATGATGGCGGCGGCAAAATACTTAAAAAAACAAGGCATGACGTTAAAAGGACATCCCTTATGTTGGCATACATCCTGCGCCCCGTGGCTTTTGGATATGGATAACACCAAAATATATGAAACCCAACTGGCACGCATAAAACGCGATATCGTCGCCTTCAAAGGCGTGATTGATATGTGGGATGTAATAAACGAAGCCGTAATAATGCCCCTTTTCAACCGCTACGACAACGCCATGACCCGCATATGCAAGGAACGCGGGCGCATTAAGCTTATCAGGGATTTATTCAACGAAGCACGCGCCGCAAGCGGCTCTGCGACACTGCTGATTAACGATTTCGAAACATCGGAGGCTTATGACATCCTTGTGGAAGGGCTGCTTGAAGCAGGGGTACCCATTGACGTAATCGGCATTCAGTCCCATATGCACCAAGGGTATTGGGGCGCGGAGAAAACACACGAAATACTTGAACGTTTCTCGCGTTTCGGGTTGCCGCTGCATTTTACCGAAGCTACGCTGATTTCGGGAAAACTGATGCCGCCGGAAATTGTTGACCTTAATGATTTTAAAGTAGACTCATGGCCTTCCGATTCCGAAGGTGAGGAACGTCAAGCAGAGCAAGCCGTGGATTTTTACGAAAATCTGTTTGCCCACCCGTTGGTTCAGTCAATTACATGGTGGAGCTTCATGGACGGGCTGTGGCTGGGCGCACCGTCGGGAATTTTGGATAAAAACAGTGACCCGAAACCTGTTTACAACGCCCTGCACAAAAAAATCAAGGGCGAATGGTGGACGGGCGAGGAACAACTTGTCGCGGACGCGTCGGGAAAAATCACGGTTACAGGTTTTTACGGCGACTACGTGGCTGTTTGCGATGGTAAAGAGGAAGCTTTTACAATATAAATTAAAATCAGGGAGTGGTATGTATGCAGAAAATTTTGATTGTGGTGGACATGCAAAACGATTTTATAAACGGCAGCTTGGGGACTTCGGAAGCCGAAGCAATAGTTGACAATGTAGTGGAAAGGATTTCAAAATCCGAGGGCGAGTTGATTCTGTTCACCCTTGACACCCATAACGACGACTATCTGGAAACACCCGAGGGGAAAAAGCTTCCTGTCAAACACTGTATAAAAGGTACCGACGGCTGGTTGTTAAACCCTCGCGTAAAACAAGCGTGGCTGGACCATCCCAACACGGTAATTCACCCGAGCTTAAAAGAAAACAGCTTCGAAAAACCCGTGTTCGGCAGCACAAGCTTGGTAAAGTTTTTGGAAATCATCAAGAGCGACATACAGGAAATCGAAGTTTTGGGATTATGCACGGATATTTGCGTGGTTTCAAACGCGATAATGATAAAAAATACTTTGCCCGAAATTAAAATCGGCGTGAACAAAAATTGCAGTGCCGGCGTGACGCCGAAAAGCCACGAAGAAGCCCTGAACGTGATGACAATGTGCCAGATTGAAGTGGTGTAAAACGGTGCCGTTTGTTGTTAGGTCGCTTCATGCTTATTCTTAATAAACCGCACAAGATATGAATTTAAAAGCTTGATATCCATCGGCTTGGACATAAACCCGGAAAAACCGTTATCAATAAACATTTCCGCCTGTCCTTTCAGCGCGTTGGCTGTAAGCGCGACAATGGGGTGACTGTAACCCATGTTTCTCAGGGTTTTTGTCACCTCAATGCCGTCCATGCCCGGCATCATATGGTCCATAAAAATAATATCATATGCGTTGCCCTGCCTGATTTTATTTATGGCATCCTGACCGTTTTCGCACAATTCTATACTAAGCCCAAAGGATTCAAGCATTGCTTCCGCCACATACAAATTGGTGTCCACATCATCCACAACAAGCACATTGCCGTGGGGGATTTTTTCGGGCACAAATGTAAGTTCCTTGGGCATGGACCATGTGCTTGACTCAAAATTTTGTAGACTGTTCGCCAGTTCCTGCCCCAATACTTGCGTACCCGACACTTTTTGCGGAATGCGGACAAGTGCGTGTGTGCCCGCGCGCACCTTGGAAGTCAATTCCACTTGCGCGCCCATCATCTGCGCCAAGCTGTAGACAATCGGAAGCCCCAGCCCCGTTCCTGTAACAAAACTCTTTTCATGCTCGCGCAGGCGTATATATTCGCCTTTTATTTCGTCAATCTGCTCCGCGGTCATGCCAATGCCCGTGTCCTTGATGGAAATTACAAGAGTCACTTTGTTCTCTTTTTCCCGTTCGCAACTAAGCGACAGCACCACTGTGCCTGTTTCCGTATATTTAAAGGCGTTGGTGGTAAGATTGTTTATAATCTGCCTTATGCGTAGCGCGTCGCCAATCAGTTTTGTGGGGAGATTTTTGTCTACGTGGATTCGAAACAGCACGTTTTTACGTTCCAGATAAATCAAGTGTAACTGCGATGTATCGCTGATAAGGCTTGCAACGTCGTATTCATTATTTATCAGCGGCAGCTTCCCCGATTCTATTCTGGAAAAATCCAAAATATCATTTACGATATTCAGCAGTGTTTTTGATGAATCGTAAATTTTTATGAAAGCTTCCTCTGTTTGCGGGGGCATTACTTTGTTACGCAGTTGGACCTCCGAAATGCCCAGTACCGCCGCAATGGGCGTGCGGATTTCGTGGCTCATCCTTGCCAAAAACATGCTTTTTGCCTTGTTGCTTTGCTCGGATTCTATCGCCGCCTTCATTGGGCGCAAATCATGGTTGTATCCCATAATCACAGTTTTGCCGTCATTTTCAAGGCGAACAAAAGTAGCCTCCACCGGAAATGGTTTCCCGTCGGAGGTTAAGTGCATCCACTCAAATGTAACAGTGCCTTCTTTCAGCGCTTTTTCCGCCATTTCCACCCATTTTTCATCGGAGGACGCGCCGCACGGCTGGTATTCGGGAGAAAACTCAGCATATCGTTTAATGAAATCCATTTTATCGGAAAGCCCGAACAATTCGGCGGTTCGTTGGTTGCATTCAATGGGGTCGAAATTCTCGTCCCAAATTTCTATAAACGCGGGAGAGGCGTCAAAAAATATTTGAAAACGCTTTGCCGCGTCCCTTGCCTGCTTTTCTGCCTGTTCCTTTTGAGATATAAGACGGGACGTAAATATAAATAAAAACACGGTCAATATGACTAATGTAATAAAAATCACGATTGTTGCAACCCAAACGGTTGATGCAAAACTGTCGCGGTTAAAAAACACCACCGAAATACCAATTATAGTAAATAAAACCATTCCAAGCGCAAGTATGTGGAATAGGTTTAACTGCGTCCTTCCACGCACAAAATTTCCGCCCTTCCCCCTATAATTTACATATATGTCGTTATTTTCGCCACATGGCTCTCTCGTCAAAAGATTTCCTCGGTGCCTGGCTGCCCGTTTTTGCGGGTATCCCTACAGGGAGTAAAGTGCGTACCCGTTTGCCTTTAGGCACGTTCAATAACGAGGCAACCAAATCATCACGCCCGTCAAGCCGCGTCACACCGTCAAACCAGCACGAGGCATACCCCAGCGCCACCGCCGCAAGGAGCATATTTTCCACCGCCGCAGAATAATCCTCAATCTCAAAATCCAAGCCGAAATCCATCGTATGTTTTGTGGTCAGCACAACAATAATCGCGGGTGCGGTGCGTACCGCGTCATTTACGACAATCTCACCAAGCTTCGCAAGCAACTCCGGGTTTGTAACAATAATGAAATCCGTGGTTTGCTGATTGCAACCGGAAGGCGCGCAAATACCCGCGTCAACAATTTTAACCAAATCTTCATCCGAAACGGGCGCGTCAGTGAAAGCGTCCCTGTAACTGCGGCGATTTTTTACAGTACTAAAAAAATCCATAAAATCCAAACCTCCACATAAAAATTTCCTTGATATAATATCGCAATTTGAAACAAAATGCCATACTGTTATTCTATTGTAAAATTTCTGTGGGTGAATGAGTGCGGAGCGACGCGTTATTTGAAACTGTGATATACTGTGGCCAAGTTTAATTCAGTACTTAACTTGGAGGTGTTTATGGATATTTCTGTAGTAATCCCCGTATACAACCGCGCGAATGAATTGCGGATGTCATTGCAATCCCTTGCGCGGCAAACAATATCCCCGGAGCGTTTTGAGGTAATAATCGCCGACGACGGTTCCGCGGAGGATATCGAAGGGGTTTTAAAGGATTTTCCGAAATTACAGTCGGTTTATACCCATCAGCCGGACGAAGGTTTTCGCGTCGCGGCGGCGCGCAACTTGGGCGCCGACCGCGCCACGGGTGATATTATAGTGTACAGCGACAATGGTATGTTATTTAAAAGTAACACGCTGGAAAAACATTTTTCGCGCCATCAAAATGAAAACGAAAATTTTGTGGCGCTGGGTAATATGTACGCGGCGGGGTGGGGGATTGACGCGGACAGGGCGCTGGAGATACTTGAAGGCAATAACCCTGACGACGCAATAACCATCATGAAAGCCGAAAATATGAACGACGGGCGCGGTTATATGTTCGAAAAGTTCGGCACAGAAGTAGACACTTGGTATATCCCGTGGCAAGCGCTGTGGGGCGGGCATTTTTCGGTTAACGCCGCGTTTGTGAGGAAACACAATGTTCGCTGGAACGAAACTTTTGTGTTTTGGGGCGGCGAGGATAATGAATATGGTATACAACTGTGCAATGTCGGGGCGCGGCTGTGTTTTTGCGAAGACATTGAAGTTGTACATTACCCAACTCCCGGCAGTAAGGTGATTACAGCCGCGGATGATGAGTTTAGAAAAAATTACGACAGGGTAAAGAACCACATATTTTCCCTGCACCCCACTCGCCCTGTGGAAACATGGTTTGAAATAGGCGGCGGCGCAAATGACGCTGAGAAAAGAGCGGAACTTTTTGTGCAAAAGGGCTGGCTTGACGATTAAATAAGCAGTCTCACTACCTGATTAATAATCCCGCCAACCAAAATAGCCGATACTACCGTGCCAAAAAAGATAGCCACCGCTGCCTTGACTTTGAATTCTTTGGCGACAATGCCAAACACCGAAAGACAAGGCAGATACATAAGCGAAACAACCCCGGCGACAAAAGCCTGCAAATGCGTAAGGTTTAGAATCAACAGCGGGGCGACCGACATTTCACGGCGAGCAATGCCTAAGATTAACGAAATAACCGCTTCCTCAGGCATACCCAACCAGCCGCTTACAACAGACTGCACAACAGAATTTTGGGCTATTACGCCGATAACGCCCGTCCCCGCTAAAATAGCGGCAAGAAACACGGCGGCAAGCATGGGAAACTCCGCGTCCTTTAAAAAGTGCTTCATGCGGATGGCAAGTTTCCTGAAATAAGCCCGCGGATTCGGCATCAAAAGGTTCGGGATTTCCAATATCAGCGGGTCAACCTTGCCCTGTATCACCTTGCCCGCGATAAATGCCACCGTCACAAATAGAAGCAGCGCAAACAGCAGCATTAAAGGTGCCATCCACCAAGAAAACGCGGACATAAGGGCAATCAGCGCGCCAATTTGGGAAATACACGGCACGGCAAAGCAGATGATTGTTGCAATCATCATGCGCTCTTTTTTTGTAGTAGCGGTGCGGCTCCCGAGTATGGCGGGGATTGCGCAACCCAGCGCCAAAATGACATGTATCAAACTGCCGCCCTGAACCCCCAGCTTGCGCATAATATTATCAAAAAGGACACTGACCCTCGGCAAATAACCCGAGTCCTCCAAAAATGTAATACCCAGGTAAAACGCAAAAACAAAGGGCAAAATAAGCGCGATTATCCATTGGAAACTGATTACGAAAATGCCATGCTCACCGATTAAAACATTCAGGAGTATGCAGGCAAAACCACAGGCGTGCGCCGCGTAATAGGCATAATAACCATCGGAAACCGTGCGGAACGCGCCTTCATAAAGCACACGCAAACCCGAATGGAACCCGTCGTCATAATATAGGAAGCTGTAGCATAAATGCCCGCCCTCCGTCATGAAAAAGGCAAAGATACCTTCAAATAAATTTCTGAAAAACGGAATAATCAAGCCGTCCGTCAGCATAATAAGGGGCATTCTGAACGCCCTGCCGCCAAACGCCACCACACCCACAAGAAGCACCAAAACAATAAACGCAATCGGCAAACCGGGGAAGGGTCTCATCATTGCCGCCCCAAGCCTGTCCAAAAAACCGGGGCTGGAATTGCTTCTGACACTCACACGGCGCGAAATTTCTTTTGCCATGGCCCATAAATCGCTTGATTTGCTGATTTCGCTTGTTTTTGCTTCGCGGCATGTGCCGCATTTCCCGCATGAGGGTTTGCCGTCCGCTTGTTGGCTTGCGCAGTTTTCAGGCGCGTTAAGCAAGGTTTCCAGTTGTTTTTTAAGTTCATCAATCCCATGCTTTTTGACGGCTACCGTAGAAATAACAGGCGCGCCCAACTCCTTTGACAGCAATTCCGCGTTAATTGCTATCCCAAACCGCTCGGCGACATCCGTAAGGTTTAGCGTGAAAACCATGGGGATTTGGTACTGCCTCAACTCCAGCGCCAAACGCAGGTTGCGTTCCAAATTGGACGCGTCCAACACACAAATAACAGCCTTGGCCCCGCTTTCCATAAAATTGGTCGCCACGGCTTCCGCTTCGGATGTCGGCTCAATGGAGTAGGTGCCGGGCACGTCAATTAAAGAATATTCCGTGCCGCCGATAACCAAGCGCCCCTCCATAAAGTTGACGGTGGTGCCCGCATAATTGGAACTTACGGCACTGATACCCGTCAGCACGGAAAAAAATACACTTTTCCCCACATTCGGATTCCCCATCAGCAGTATCTTGTTTTTCTTCTCAATCACCCGCACATCTTCAGGCACATGGCAACTCATGACAGTTCGCCCCCTTGCTTGGACACTTCGCTTCAAGTTAGTTTAGGCTAACACTTGAGATGTTAGCATACAGTAATTTTTCTGTCAATAAGGAAAGAAAATAACTGCGAATTTTAAGACATATGTGTGTCTGCCTTATTGTGTTATAATCAAAACAGGAAACGCGTTCGCGTGTTCGCTTGAATGTAACGGGAGATAATGAATATGCAAGCGGCAAGAGCATTTCCTGCAACATCAAAATATAGAGATGAGGTCATGTAATGGAATTGGTTTTTCCGACAATTGAAATGAAGCAAGCTGCACTGGAATTCAGGCAAGAGCATATAAATCAAGGCGAAACACATATTTCTGGAAGTGGCAGCTTTCTTCAAGCGGAAGATTATGAAAGTTGGCTTGAAAAAATAACAAGTGCCAAAACCGCATCTGAAACAGGTTGGGTGGATTGCTCCACCTATTTTGCAATGTTGGGGGATAGGATAATCGGAACTACACAAATCCGCCATACCCTTAACAGTTTATTACGCTATGATGGTGGAAACATCGGATATGGGGTGCGCCCGTCCGAACGAATGCGCGGATATGCAACGAAAATACTTGCCCTTGCCTTGGATGAATGCCGAAAATTGGGCATTGACAAAGTTTTGGTCACTTGCAATACAGTCAATATAGGGTCAGCAAAAACGATTTTAAATAACGGCGGCGCATTGGACAGCGAATTTATTGATGCGCGAGGTGAGGCGGCGCAACGCTATTGGATTAATGTGAGTTAGGTAAGGGCATGAAACGGAAAAACAGCGTTCGCAGTATAAAATAAGAAAATTTGTTTCAATATGCGGGAGTGTGCGTTTGTGAAAATAGCTATCTGTGA
>Ga0209755_10004092_pt1 | contig 17563 bp, 17 predicted proteins | sample TergutCo191P1_FD_187301 | JGI IMG/M metagenome (GOLD analysis project Ga0209755, IMG submission 187301) | Cornitermes sp. P1 segment gut microbial communities from Petit-Saut dam, French Guiana - Co191P1 (SPAdes) (version 2) | ecosystem: Host-associated > Arthropoda: Insects > Digestive system...
AAATTAATGGTATCAAGAATCTGATCCAGGACATCTTTCTCTTTCTTTTTTCGTGCCATGACCATGTTTTCTCCTCTGGTACTTCTACCATTTTAACGGTCATTTACACATTTTTTAAGACAGGCTCTATTCGTCGGAAAAACTTTTGGCAGGTTTTTGTTAAGTCCCTGTATAATTGTAGATTGCCAGTAGCTTATTTTTGCATTAGCTTCCCTATTCCTTCACCATTATTAACAATAGTATGATTACTGCCTATAGCTTGAGTTTTTCTTGAGTTTGATTCGTATGTATAAAAATTTCCTAAAATAAATTTATTTATATCAGATGTTGTTAGATTATAATTGTCTGCTGCCCTTATAACTGTTTTACCTAACCATTGATCAATACATAACGCAATAGAAGCATTTCCAAGATAATTCCAGAAGTTAAGCCCAATATTACTGCCAGTCCAACCAGAGTTAATAGTAATGGTAGGATTTGACGACGACGAAGATCTAAGATCCAACCTATTTATCTTTGAATTACCAGAGATATCTAAATTACTGCCTCCTGATAATACAACATTCCCAATCTCAGCATTACCAGATAGGATCAGACTACCAGAAACTCTTACATCTTTTCCCACACCTTCTGTTTCTGTATTAGTATTATTTATTATTCGACCGCCACTCATTCTAAGTACACCGCTAACATAAACAGCAGGGTTACCTGTAGGACCAGGACCACCACTATCGCTAACAGCAGTGTCAGTGTTTCCGATGATTTCACCTCCTTCCATATTAAGTTCACCATTTCCTATGAAAACTGTACCTATACCATTGGTTGTACCACCTGTTATTCTGGATCCTGTTTTCATATTTAATTTTGTCACACCCATTGTGAAACCAATTATAGGTTGAGAAGAAGAGGAAGGACTGCTCAATGTTACATATTGCCCTAAAGTCAAAGAACCACCACCACTTAAAATTATAGCTGATGATAAAGTAATAGTACGTTGTCCGCCTAAACCAATTATTGTTAAGTCAACTTCAGCTCGATTTATATTAGTTCCACCACTATAAGAAGCATCATTATTTATTACATATGTATAAATTAAAGGATTGTTAACATTATTTATATAGGTAATTACTTGAGTTAATGAATTTCCACCAGAAAGAACAATTGGACCTTCTCCAGACAATTCCCATTTTGCTTTAAGTGTTATATTTTTACTTATAGGCGTGTTGAAATCCCATTCTTCCTCACCATTAAACCATCCTAAAAAAGTGTGTGCAGGTAATATTTTTCCTAAATACAATCCTGCAGAAATATTCTTTGTTGGGGTTGATGGTACAGTTGCTTTGGAATTATTAATTACATACTGAGTAGACACAGAACTACCGCCATCACTGTTAAAAGAAACTGTATATGTAATATTAATATTGATAATGTAATGTAACTCCAAGATTTCGCTATTTATCATACCTGTTTTAACAGCAATAGCTTTTAAAGTTTTAGATTCGTTTATGATGATTGAACTTGTGTATTTAATACTTGATGTTGTTGGTGTTGAGCCATCAAGGGTATAATAAATTTCAGCTCCATAAGTATTACATGAAAGTATTACATTTTGCGCCGAAGTGTAACTTCCTTCTGTTGGTGATGCCATAGGTCTTTCAACATGTCCGGGTAAAGTAATAATATATTCTACAGCCAAGATTTCGCTGTTTACCATACCTGTTTTAACAGCAATAGCTTTTAAGGTCTTAGATTCATTTATAGTGATTGGACTTGTATATTTAATACTTGATGTTGTTGGTGTTGATTCATCAAGGGTATAATAAATATCAGCGCCATGAGTATCACAAGATAGTACTACATTTTGCGCTGAAGTATAATGTCCTCCTGTTGGTGATGCCATAGGTCTTTCAACATGTCCGGGTAAAGTAATAATATATTCTACAGCCAAGATTTCGCTGTTTACCATACCTGTTTTAACAGCAATAGCTTTTAGGGTTTTAGATTCATTTATAGTGATTGGACTTGTATATTTAATACTTGATGTTGTTGGTGTTGAGCCATCAAGAGTATAATAAATTTCAGCTCCATAAGTGTTACATGATAGTATTACATTTTGCGCCGAAGTATAGTGTCCTCCTGTTGGTGATGCTGTTGGTTTCTCAACATATTTTTGTTCTGGAGTTGGGATATTATTTTCGCAACTAATAATTAACAAACCAATTACCATGAAAAATAGTAAATTTTGAGTAAATTTACTAAAACCTTTAAACACTCTAAGATTCTTCATAACGAAACCTCCGAGAAAATATAAGTTAGCATATTGCTAATAGTATAATAACAAGCAAAATGTACATTGTCAATAGCTGTATTTTCCTATGATCTAATAGCTAATGAAATTAAAAGATATTTTTATCCAAAATCTACGGAAATGCCGTAAAAATAATGGAATTTCACAGATGACCTTAGCTGAAATGTGTAATACCTCAACTTCTTATATTGGACAGATTGAAATTGGAAATAGGTTTCCTTCACTGGAATTGATAGAAAAAATAGCTTTTGCACTAGAAATTAAGCCTTATTTGCTTTTTTGTGATGAATTTGATAAAAATGGCAAACAAAAGGTAAAACCAAATAAAAAAGCGAAATTGGCAAATTCAGTAAAAAACGAGCTTATTAAAAATCTTACAGTGGCAGTGCGTAAGACCGTAAACCAGATGTATTAATCCGGCATATACTCAATAACATCCCCCGGTTGACATTTAAGAGCAGCGCAAATCTTTTCAAGTGTACGACTATCTATAGGTTTATTTTTTGATAATTTAGCAAGTGTTGGAGGGCTTAAACCTGCTATTTCCAATAAATCGGTCTTTTTCATCCCTTTATCTATTAATAGTTTCCATAGGGGTTTAAAATTTATTCCCAAGGTTTATTTCTCCAATTATTATCTACTATATATCAAAAATTAACTATAGTAAATATTTTATTTAATTTAATTAACTTTTTTGTTGACAAAAAGTAAGCGATGATATATAATATATATAGTTACGCTAAGTAGTTATTTAATTAAGGAGGCTATTTATGACATTAGAACCAAAGGTATTTGAGAGGCTGTTTTTCCCGCTTAATAAGGAGGTCTACGAGCTTATCCAGAAAGTCCTAGACGAGATGGGGGAAAACCAGAAAAACTACAATATTTCAATTAGGTACAATCAGCCTGATTTGAATATTGAAAAACTGCAATTTTCAGTGGATTGTGATATTAGTCTTGGCTATATCAAAAAACCGTCCGATTTCCCTAATGGGAACTTATTAAGCCTAGCCTTTAATCAGGGAAATATGATTAATTCGTTTCATATTCCGCTTGAATACCTGCTAGGGAATAATAATGTAGTCTTACATTCCGAATCTCATTATATCTATTCTTACACTATATACATTGATAAAAGCACTAAAGTAGATTCAATAAACAATGATGTTAAAGTGCCGCAGGACATCAATCCATACCTTTATATAGGGATAACAAAAAAATCATGGCAAAGTCGTAATTCTTCTCATTGTCAAAACATGATAAATAACCCGAATCGCCTTATCTCCAAAGCTCTTAATGGTGATTTTGGAGAAATAAAAGAAAAGAAATTATTTATTGAGAAAACCGTATTAACAGAATTTGAAGCTCTCTCCTTGGAAGAAAAAGAAGTTAATGAGCGTTCACTAAACCTGTTATTTACAAATGGATTGAACATGATTCCCGGAGGGGACGCAGGGCGCAAGTTGTTTGAAAATAAAAAGGCATCATAAATAATAAAGGAGTAAAATATGGAAAACAAGAAAGAAATCGTAAAGTGTTTAGAAAACATTATCAAAGGAAGCTCGCAGGCTCGAAAATGGTATTTAAAAACCGATCTTAAAGTTCGCTTAAAACTACTCGTGGAAGAAGATCAAAGTTTTGATAATTTTATCAGCTTATGGAAACGGCTTGACATTATAAAGAGCGATTTTCCGGATTCTTATCAGGAAATTATTGACAATTCAGTAAAGGAATTAGCGCAAGAATTAAGAAATTATGACAATTGGGCAAAGAGAGCTAATTTAAAGTTAGAAGAATTGTTGGATTTAAAAGATGAGGATGTGCGAATAATACAGGGGAGGTAAATAATGAAAAGTGAAAATATTAAGTATCCTGACGAATATGGATTAATAAAAGAATTATTAAATAACGCAAGTGAAGCCAGACGCTTTTATCTTAAATATGATTTTATTGACAGAATTATTTCATTATTTACCTTAGATGAAGAGCAATCAAATGATAGTAAATGGCATAATTTGATATCTCTACAGGAAAGAATAAATATAATTAAAGAAGAATTAGGTGAAGATGAAGCTAATGTTCTAATGTGTGAAATAACAGATCAATTAAGCGAATATTTATTTGTAAATAATAACATTAAGAAAGAAGCAATTGAGAATATTAATTTACTTTCAAATATTCAAGAAAATAAAATTAAAACATTAGAAAAGATTCTTAGTATTGATGGAGATAATTAATGATAGGAATTATTATTTTCGTAATGTACTGGGATGAGTACGATTATTGCAGGAAAGAAATAGCATGGCTGATAAAAATACTAAAAAAGGAGTAAAGAATGAATTATGAAAATGGTAGAAATAATAATTCTCGTTTTGCGTCAAGTGAGGAAATAAAAGAATCATTGTATAAAATTCCTTTAAACAATGGAAACCCTGAATTTGGAGGTATCCCTTTATATACAGATTCAGAAGCTGTATATGTTGAATCAACAGATTCTCATACATTAATAGACGGCAGTACAGCGTCAATGAAAACAAGATTAATCGCAAAACCTTCGCTTTTAACTTACATAAAAGCAAGCGAATCTTTTATTGCCGTTGACCCTAAAGCGGAATTATACGAAAAAATGTATCCATTGTTAAAAGAAAAAGATTATAAAATATTCGTATTGAATCTGCGTGATTTTGAGAATAGTAATTGTTGGAATCCTTTATTACTACCATACCATCTATACCATAATAATAAGCGAGACAAAGCTATAGAGCTTGTTATGGACTTTGCGTCTTGTCTTGCTAAGAGTAATCATTCAAGCGATCCTTACTGGCATAATAGCGCAAGTGATCTGCTAACAGGTCTTATTCTGATCCTTTTTGAATGCGCAAAGGAAGAAGAGATTAACTTTAAAAGCCTTAGTGTATTAAGAACACAAGGATATACAAATATTAGAAATGATGTTCCTTTTATTAAAGAACATTTTCTTCAACACCTTAAACCCTCTACCTTTGTAAGAGCTATTTTGAATGGTTCCGCTGATGTATGCGATTCAACAAGAGGCTGTATAGTATCAGTTTTTGACGCAATATTGCGTCCTTTTATAGGTCAGGAAAAATTGATAGATAATCTTTCTTACAATGAAATTGATATGGAAAGTATCGGGAAAGAAAAGACTGGCGTTTTTCTCATTATTCCAGATGAAAACATGCTTTACTATAGCCTTATTAGCGTATTCATTAAGCAATGTTATACAGAGCTTATTTTGGAAGCACAAAAACAGCCAAAAAAGACATTACCAAGACGAGTAAATTTTTTACTTGATGAATTCGCAAGTCTTCCCACAATAAGCGATTTTCCGGCAATGATAACGGCTTCCAGAAGCAGAAACATACGTTTTAACCTGATAATACAGAGTTTTAATCAACTTTATCAAAGATATGGCGGAGAAGCGGGAACTATCAAAGGAAACTGCGAAAACTGGATAATCTTGCATAGCCGTGAAAAAGACGCATTGGAAGAATTGGTTTATTTGGCAGGTAATAAAAACAATGAAGAACCTTTAATTACACCTTCATTGATACAAACATTAAGCAAAGATAAAAGAGAAGCGTTTATTCTTCATAAAAGATGTCATCCATTTATTACTAATTTACTTGATATAGACAGTTATCCCGATATGAAAAATGTTAATGAAGAATTTATATATCCCAGGAATAACAGGAAAGTAAAATACTTCTTTGACATAGAGAAATTCTGTAATGAGAAAGGAAGTTTTTTTATATCACAACTATTTCAAGAAAAGACGCATGAAGAAATATCCAACGATAAAAAAAGAGAGAAGAATCATTATATGCGTAATGATGAAGTTATTATTGAACCGCTTTTTAAATCAACAGTGTCTGATGATGACGAAAAAGGAGATACAGATTTTATAGAAAGAGTAAGAAGCGCAATTGATAAAATAGAAGAAAGCAATACACCACAGCATCCATTTAATCTTTTTGGTATAGAACATGGATATGGTTGGTACGGTCTTACTTTATCTATTATTGAAGAAGTTCGTTTATATAATATCGAACATCCAGAAGATAAAATATATATAGAGCAAATTAAAGAAAAATTTGGAAGTCTTAATTTTTATTTATCTGGAAAGCCTGATTATTTAAATAAAATGATCCGTAAAGCAGAATATGAAAGTAAACACATATGCGAGAAATGCGGAGCCAGAGGTAAAACTAAAAAAATAAATAACTGGTATTTTACTTTATGCGAAGAACATAGAAAAGCGAAAATAAAAGCAAAATATGATTATGAGCTAGAAGATCGTCTTTACAAAGAAATGGTAAAAAATAAGTTTTATGGTTGGAAATAAATAATAACTTTATTTTTTCAGGAGGAAAATTATGATTATAGCCGCATTTTCAGGAGTAGGAAAAACAACATTGGCAAAACTATATCCAAAAAAAGTAATAGACTTTGTGTGTATGCCATACAAGTATAAACTTGATGAAAACAAAAAATATACAGAAAATGATAAGGCAAATCCTGAACTTGAATATATTATTGGTTGGGAAGAAAAATATGTCGAAGCAATAAAGAAAAACATGAGTGATGATAAAATACTTTTAATTCCATCCGCATATTATGTTCTTAAATTATTAGAAGAAGAAAATATTCCCTACATTCTCTGCTATCCTCAAAGAAAAGCGAGAAATATTTATAAAAAACGATACAAAAGAAGAGGTAATTCTGAACCATTTATTGACATTTTCATAAAGGGATGGAATGGATTTATGGATAATCTTGAGAAAGACAGTTATGGAGAACATATAGTATTGGAACCCAATCAATTTCTCAGTGATGTTATTGATGTTGAAAAACTGTTAGAGCCTTCTATCCCCGCCGATGTAACAAAGTTAATTCCGATAGAACAACTCGAAGTAACAAAAATGAGCCTATCAGCATATCAGGACTGTATAGAAAACTTAAAAATTCGACTTCAAAAATGTCCTAATATTGGGGAAACCGATAGTATGAAAGAACACCCTGCTATTTTCCATTATTTTTATGGGAAAACTGATTTCTATATTTGTGAATATAACAAAGAAAACCTGATGTTCGGCTACGTTATTTTAAACGGCGATCTGGATAACTCAGAATGGGGCTATTTCGGTCTTTCTGATCTAACTGAGGTTCCGCAGTTCAATATTGATTATTACTTCGAGGAGCAATCCATTGAAGCGGCTTTATATAAAAAATATCCAAAGCATTTTAAGAAACCGGAATCTTGAAAATAATTCAATAAAATAAGGAAAATGAAATGGAAATAAAGGGAAGTGAAATTAAAGTAGGTTCACAATTAGCCGAAGAAGATGGCTTTTTATTCACTGTAGTTAAAATAATAGAAAAAACAGATGAACATGTAACAGTAAGACTTTGTTCTGATTTCAGCAGTTTTAGCGATCACTGGACAATTAAACCAGATGGTATCGAAGGCGGAATAATAAAAAGCTTTAAAAATAACGAACTATATCATGGTATATAAAAAACGATATTTTTTTGACTTTATACATTAAATATCCTATGTATTTTTAAAATAAAAATACTCTAAATAATTATTAATATAAATTAGTAAATATTGACGAATGTTTCAAATATATTTATAATAAATATTAAGTTTAATTATGAATGAGCATATAGAAAATTATTGTATTGAATACATTGAAAGTGATTTTAATCCGCAATTTGCTATACTATTAAAGGGAGAATGGGGTTGTGGAAAAACATATTTTATTAATAAGCTAATTTCAAGATATAAAAATAAAAATCAAAAATTAAATAGTCATGAAATTGTATATATTAGTCTTTTTGGAATAAGTGATGTATCTGAGATTAATGAGAGATTATTTCAAAAAATGCATCCCATTCTATCATCAGATAAATTTAAAATGGCAACAGGATTTATTCGAAGCGCATTAAGTGCTGGTATAAGTACAAGTAGTGGTAATATTTTGAATATTGGTGGAATTGACTTATCACTTAAAGATAAAGTAAAAGAAAAAGAATTAGAAAAAAAATTATTTATTATAGATGACATTGAGAGAACAAAATTATGCCCATCACAAATATTTGGCTATTTTTCAGAATATTTATATCAGTTAAATATTAAATTATTATTTATTGGAAATGAAGAGAAAATATTAAAAAATAATGATGAAAGAGAAGATTATTTTAATATTAAAGAAAAAACAATAGGTGTTGAATTTATTTTAAAACCAGAAATTGAAAAAGCTGTGGATTCTTTTATAGAAGAATTTTCATTTAATAAAAAAGAAAAATATATAAAGTCTAATTGTTTAGAAACAATTTTTACTTTAAAATGTGAGAATCTAAGAGTTGTAAGACAATGTCTATATAACTATAAACTTCTATATAAATCATTAGGAAAAGATAATATAAATAAAAATGGAAACAAAATTTCAATTAATTTTTTTAATTTATTTATACAGAAAAGTTTAAGAAAAATTGAAAAAAAAGACCAAGTTAGAGATGCAATAGTAGGTTTTGATACATATAAAAAAAATTATATTGATTATATTAAGTTAAAAGAAGAAAGAGAAATGATATTTGATCATTATAGAGAATTTATACCATTAGAAAGTATTTTGGCAGATATTATTTTTGATGGAGATTATTCAAAATTAAAAATTAGACAAGTATATCAGCAAGAAAATATAGAAAAAAAAGTTGAAAAGAAAAAACCTTTATTTATTTTAATTAGCGATTGGCGAAGTTTGAGTAAAGAAGAATTTAAAATATTAATTAATAAAGTAAATATAGAATTTGAGAATGGCTTATATTTACATCCAGGTGAAATATTACATTATACAAATATAATGATTATATTTAGTGAATGGGGATTAATAAATGAAACTAGGGCAACCTTAACTAACAAAACTAAAGAAATAATTAACAAATACAAAGAAAAGATAATACCTATTAATGACTGGTCAATGCTAGGATTCTCATATGCAGGATGGAGATATAACAATGAAATTATAGAAATAAAAGAAATGCAAGAATATTTAAATAATATTTCTAATGATAATTTATTTACATCATTAAAAACTACCATAAAAAGTGAAATAATAAATATTAAAAGTGATATAAATACTTTTTGTAAAAATATTATTCATCTTAACGGAACAGGAAAATATTATGGGAAACCATATTTATCCTTAGTAAATATTGAAGATTTTTATAAGGAACTAGTAAATTTAACAATTGATGAACAATATTTAATAATAAGTGCCTTTGAGGATAGATATGGAATTATTTATTCTAATGGTGTAATAAGTAAAGAATATAAAGAAGACAAAGAAAATTTAATAAAATTATCAAAATTATACGAAGCTTCATTAGGTGATATTAAATATAATCCACCTGAATTGATAAAAAGAGATATTTTGAAAAAATTAAATAATCTTGTAGATTATTTTGAAAAACAGTTTGTATCTAATAATAATCCTTAGCATATAAGATCAAATAATCCGAAAAATTATTTATAGAACTTTAAAGAGACATTTTTTATAACCGAAATACCATGAATAAAACCTCATTTAATTATTCAATTGTTTTGCTTTCACGGTAAAATCTATTTTATTAGGTAGCGACGGTAAAATAAAAGAAAATGATGTTTTGTTATTTGTATTACAAACAGTAAAATCACCCATTCATAAAGGAACGATATACAATGTTGTTAACAGGCATAGGGGAATTTTACCAAATCTCCTTCAGTTGCGGTTATGCCTGAATCAATATCTTCATCCAAGTTGTCAGTCGGGTTTATTTCGGAAATAAGAGGACCTATTTGTATAACAGTGTCATCGTGGCTAGGCGTGTGTATCATAAATTCACCGGGCTTAAAATTTTGAAAAGCAGCTTGAGCGGCATCTGAAAATTTGTCAAAAACACCCCATAAGGAATCACCTGAGATAACCAACCATTTGCCGTAGTATTTTTCGAGGAATTCGGCTTTATGAGAGACATAAAATCTATTTTCACGTTCAAGTTCTTTTAACTCGGTCATACTTTAAATTTAGCGTAGAAATTATATCGTTGTCAATAAAAAATCTAGTTATTTTAATCCTTCGGAATTTCCCCAAAATAAACGCTTAACCATTCACCTCTAAAAAACTGGTATAACGGTAATTTTTCTTCGGAAGGTTGTAGCAAGTGCGTACAGCCTTCCGTTCCCAGATTCTGTAATAAGGGATTCTTAATGTAATTAAACGCTTCTAGAGGCTTTCTCGTGCGTCTGGAAGGGTATTTTAACCAACAGAAGCAACACCTTCTTGTTTTGAAATGTTCGAATTCGGAAATGGAATAGTTTTACTCTCATCTGCGATTTTCTTTCCAAAACTGTCTTGTACGGCTTTTGCCATTTTTGCAAAGGTTTCATTGTCCGCATGGTTACTGTACTTGTCAAAGAGGTTAGGGGTCTTGTGTCCAAGGATAGCCATTCCTGTGATTCTATCGGTATTTTCAGCCAAATGCTTGGCTCCGTAATGCCGGAAGGAGTGAAAAACTATATTCAAATCCCTGCGTTCCTTATCAGAAATCCCTATTTTTTCTAACATCAAATAAAGCTCCTTATTTATCTGTTTTTGGCTGTAAGGTTTATCTTTATTTCTTCCGGGAAATATAAAGTTGTTTAAGTTGGTCGCTAAATTTTCCACTTTTATATAATCCAGTATTTCCTGATATAATTCGGGCAAAATAGGTATGGTTCTGTTTGCTCTATTCTTGGTACATTTTAACCCTACATCCTTGTTCCAACTATTGAAATAATTAATTTTATTTTCAGGAATATTACATACTTTTAAGGCTGTGATTTCACTTAATCTTGCGGTAGTTTGCGAAGCAATTTTACAAATCATATATGCTTTTTTACTACGCCATTTCAATTTGAACAAAGCGTCAACTTGATCAGGGCTTAATATACCTCTTTCCGCCTGATCTCCATCAGGTTTTATCACAGCATCAAAATCGAAGCTCCTAATGTGCTTTTTTCTCTTAGCAAAGCGGAGTGGCATTATTGCGGCGTTTTTGGCTTTTTTAACAGTAGATGCTGAAAGCCCTTTTTTTACTTCTTTGTTTAAGGTTCTTTCTTTAGGTTTTTCTGTTCTTAAGTAAACGAGAAATTCGTTGAGCATTTCTTCTGTAATTTCGCACAGAAGCATATCCTTAAAATAAGGCTTAAAATAACAGTTAATAATTCGTTGCATATCTTTAGGATGGCTTTTATTTGGGTGTTTTCCTAAAGCTATTTTTTCTTTAATACATTCTGATTTATCAAAGTCCCATGTGTTATACAAATAATCGCAAAAAGTCATATTACGAAAATGTAAAACATTATTAGGAGTCTTGTTGGAATTAGATGGAGGGTTTAACAGCCATTCCTGAGCGATGTAGTTTGCCTGTTTTTCATCATATGTCCCGGTACAACGGAATAGAATTGGTTTTTTTGTTGTGGTATTCATTATAGTGGCATACCACTTGCCACCTTTTGATCTTTGACGTAAATAATAATGGCGCATAAACATACCCCATAATTAATTAGTCAAATTTAGTCATTTGACTAATTATTCTGGTGAATATATCCCACATGTCTGTGGTTGAATATTCTGTATGATACACAACTCCTTACAACGTAAGGATTTAACTAAGAGGATTTACAAATACTACTGGGCCTTCAGGGACTTGAACCCCGGACCTACGGATTATGAGTCCGCAGCTCTAACCGACTGAGCTAAAGGCCCCGATTTTACATTTACTTTTACTAAAATAACAATAAAAAGTCAAGTAGGACAGTGTTTACAGCTTAAAAACCCTAAAAAACACTATGTTTTGGGGAAAATTCGGTCTTAATTGGTAATAAAGCATACTAGTCATTAAACATTAGTCAATATATAATAAATTTATGCTAAATCCCATTGCGCCAGTTAAACAAATGTTTTATCACCTGGGTTTTTTCGCAAGAACCTTAAAAGGAGTCGGTAAATTTATCCGGCATTCGCAGGCTTCTTTTAAAATTCTTGTGATGCAGATACTTTTTACTTTTGTGCACGCCATGGGTATTTCAACGCTTTTGGCGATAGCGATAGGCGCAGCGGTAAATATTATCGGGGTTCCCTATTTGGCGATGCTGGGGCAGCAGCAGCATATCTATACCTTACTTATAATAATTATTACACGGGAATTGGGTCCGCTTTTAACAGCTTTTATTGTAATCGCAAGATCCGCAACTGCTATTGCCACAGAAATTGCAGGCATGGTTATCTCTCACGAAGTTGAGGCCTATGTTTCTGTCGGTGTAGATCCAATCGAGCATCTGGCGGTACCAAGGTTTTTGGGAGTTACATGTTCCCTGGTTTTATTAAATATTTATTTTTCGGTCTTTGGGCTTGCGGGTTCTTTCCTTGTAGCTCAGCTTTTTAGCACTACTTCGATGCAGTTTTATTTTACAAACCTGCTTGCGAATTTAAGCATACATGATGTGTTTTTATCTATTATAAAAAGCGTTGCCTTTGGAGCGATTATTTCCATAGGTGCTGTAATTCAAGGGTTTTCTGTTGAAAGGGCAAGTACCGAAGTTCCGGTAGCCGGGTTACGTGCTGTCAGCGGCGCATTCGCGCTCTGTATAGTCGTAAACGTTATAATATCAGTTTTATTTTATGTAGTAGCGTGATGGCAAATGTAATTGAATTAAAAAATGTAAGTTTCTCGGCGCAGGACAGCAGAAAAATTGTTCAGGATGTGTCTGTAAATTTTGCAGAAGGAAAGATGACAGCCATTGTTGGACCTTCAGGCGGAGGAAAAAGCACTGTTTTAAAAATTTCCGCGGGGCTTTTGGTTCCGAACAGCGGGGAAGTGCTGTATCAGGGGAAAAATATTACTCATATGAGCCGAAGCGAAAATCTCGATTTCAGGCGTGAAAGCGCTTTTGTGTTTCAAGATTCGGCGTTATGGGCAAACCAGGATTTATATCAGAACCTGGAGCTGCCGCTGCGTATTCATTATCCAAAGATGGAAAAAAAAGAACGCGAAAAAAGAATCAAAGAAGTAGCTGTAATGTCAGATTACAAAAAAGATTTGCATGTTCGTCCTGCGCGGCTTTCCATGGGTGAACAAAAACTGGTAGGATTCGCTCGCGCCATGCTATGTAATCCTTCGCTTCTTTATCTTGACGAATGGGTTGAGTCGCTTGATGAAACATCAGCGGAAATACTTATTAATATTGTTAAGCGTAAACGCAAAGAAGGCGCTACCGTTATATTTGTTTGTCATGATATGCGGATTGTTATTGAATTAGCAGAACAAATAGTTGTAGTAGTTGACGGACAGGTTACAGCTAACGCGCCTAAAGAGGCGCTGATACGAGATTTACATACAAAAGATTTTTTAAAAGTTGAGGAAACCGTGTCATGAAATTTTCAATTAGATTTGCTGACCAAATTGTCGGCGCTTTAGTAATACTCGCGCTCGCGATTCTGGTTATTGTCATATTCATGCTGGGAAAAAACCAGAGATGGTTTGTGCGCGATTATGAGTTTACGACATATTTAACTTCCGCTTCAGGAATAAGCAGAAATATGTCTGTTCAGTACAAAGGTTTTAAAATAGGAGAAATAAAAGAAATAGAGCTTGCAAATAAAAGAATATTAATGGACGGCACAGAAGTTGATGAAGTGTGCGTAGAAGTTTCTTTTACAATTTATAAAGAACATGGTGAGAGAGTTAAAGTAGGTTCTCTTGTAGAAATACAGTCAAGCCCAATACCTGGTTTGGGGAACGCCTTTGTCTTCCATCCTGGAACTGACAGCAAACTTTTAGAAGGCAAAATAATTCCTGAAGTTAATTCAAATGAAGGAAAGAGTGTTATAGAAAGCGAAAAATCTTCTGTTGCCAAAGCTGATGACAGTATTACGAATATTTTAAATCAGGTAACAGGAATTTTAGAAACTGTAAATCTGGCTCTTTCCGGACCAAAAGAAACCAAAGACGTGCCTCTGGAGCAAATTATACAAAATGTAAATGGAATACTTAGCGACTTGAGAGTAGTTACAGGAGCATTGTCTGAAGATCTTAAACCTCTTATAAATAGTTTAGATGATATTGCTAAAATGTTATCGGATCCAAACGGCGCAATAAGATCGATTTTAAATTCTGACGGCGCTATTTATAACAGCCTGGAAGATGTAATAAAATCACTCGCCGGCATAGTAAAGAATCTTGAAAAATCATCTGATATTCTTCCCGAGCAGCTTCCGCAGATAGTTACAATTATTAAAGAATTGAGTATAACTGTTAAATCTGTTCAGGATGTATTAACATCTATCTCGAATAATCCGCTTTTAAAAGGCGGTATTCCGGAGAATACAGAGACAGGTCCTTCAAGCGCGGGCTCGCGAAATGAGAATTTTATTAGGAAGGAGAATTAAATGAATAAAACTATATATGTTTTTATATTTTTAATTACTCTTTTATTTGCTTCATGTTCTACAAAACCGAAAGTTACAGAAGACATTTATACTATGCGCTTATTCGCGGAAAGAGGGCTGGAATCCGCTAATAAAGAAATTGGTCAGGGTAATTTTAAAACAGCAGATTCCTTGTTATCTGAATATAAACGCATGGCTATTTTAGCAGATGACCCTTCTTTGATATCAAGGGTATGCCTTTCTTACGGAAACGCGCTTTTTTATCTTGGAAAAAATGTTGAGGCTTTCGCGCAATGGGACGAAGCTGAAAGAGAGGCGAAAAGAGCGGATAATGCCGAACTTTTATCTGTTAGCAGAATATATAGGGCAAGGGGAAACCTTATGTCAGAAAAGCAGGCCCCTGGAGCAATTCTGAACGAGGTAGATAAAGAAAGCGCTAATATAAAAAAAGATCCGTTTTTTATAGCGTATTCGTGGCAGGTTAAAGGTCTTGCGCAAAGAGCCTTAGGTAATTTAGATGCGGCTGAAGAAGCTATGAGGCAAAGTCTCGCGATTCATGAAAGGCAAAGGTCACTTGAAAATTGTTCTTTTGACTGGTACACTATTGCTTCTATACGATCGCTTAAAAAAGAAAACGATGAAGCGATAAAGGCGCTGGAAAAAGCGATAGAAATTGACCGTCGAATTGAAAATTCATGGGGGCTTGCCGCGAGTTATCGGGCTATGGGAGATGTTTACCGTAATGACAGAAAAGAAGATAAAGCGTTAGAAGCTTATAATAGGGCTAAGAATATATATATAGCTTTAAAAATTGATGATAAAGCTGTATTAGATGACATCGAAAAGAGAATAAGGAATGAAATAAAATGAGCAGTGTATTTATGAACACATATCACAGGCTGCCTGTAAGCTTCGCGAGCGGCGAAGGTTCGTGGCTTTATGATATAAACGGAAAGAAATATTTAGATTTTTGTTCAGGTATAGCGGTAAATCTGCTTGGACACAATTATCCTCCGCTTGTAAGGGCTGTAACGGAGCAGGCGGCGAAGTTTTTTCATGTAAGCAATTACTTCATGAGTGATGTAAGCGCCGCTTTCGCAGAGCAGCTTGTGCAGGCGACAGAACATGTTGGAATAAAGAATGTATTTCTCGCGAATTCCGGCGCTGAAGCTAACGAAGGCGCTTGTAAGATCGCCAGGAAATATTCGCTTTTAAAATACGGCACCGGAAGACACACGATTGTAACGCTAAAAGGAAGTTTTCATGGCAGAACAATTACAACTTTAGCGGCGACAGGGCAGGATAAATTTCACAAGGACTTTGGTCCCTTTACAGAAGGCTTTGTTCATATAGCAGGCGGCGATATTGACGCGCTGGAAAAAGCGCTTGACGGCAAAACTGTCGCTGGTCTTTTAATTGAAGCGGTGCAGGGTGAGAGCGGAATTGTTCCGCAATCGCAAGAATTTATAGCGGCAGCCGCCGCGTTATGCGAAGAGAGAGATATTCTTCTAATGTTCGACGAGATCCAATGCGGTCTTGGAAGAACTGGAAAATTCCTCGCTCTTGAGCACTATAATGACAAAGATGGAAATGTAATAAAGCCCGACATTGTAACCCTCGCAAAGGGACTCGCGGGAGGTATCCCGGCGGGCGCTGTTTTAGCCGGGGGAAAAGCATGCAATGTATTCAGTGAAGGAGATCATGGCAGCACTTTTGGGGGAAATCCCATCGCCGCGGCTGCAGGACTTGTTGTTTTAAAAACGGTTAATAACCCTGAATTTTTAGCTGACATTACGCATAAGGGCGAAATTATTTTTAACGCGCTTAAGGAACATCATAAGGTTAAAGAAATTCGGGGTAAAGGATTAATGATAGGTTTTGATATTGAAGGCGGCTCATGGCTTTTATTAAAAGCTGGAATAGCGAGAGCGGATAATGTAAAAAACCAGAATGGTCTTTTAATGTTGTCAGCGGGCCCTAATACCATAAGACTTTTACCGCCGTACACGATTCTTGACAGCGAAATTGACCAGGGGCTCGTGATTTTAAGTGAATTATTGGACGCATCTTGAAGCATCTTCCGCAGAAGATACTCTTACATTGCTGCTGCGCTCCCTGTTCAATTTCTGTTGTAAAAAATCTCCGCGAAGAAAATATCGAGCCTGATCTTTTTTGGTATAACCCGAATATTCATCCGTACACGGAATACAATGAGCGCCGCGGCTGTTTAAAAAATTTATCGCAAAGCGAAAATTTAAAGCTGTTTAACGCGGAAGAAGAATACGGTTTACGCTTTTTTTTAAATGAAGTATCGCGGGATTTTGATAATCGCTGTGCGCAATGTTACAGAATACGTTTAGAAAAAACCGCGTTTTTCGCGGCAAACAATGGCTACGAATTTTTTTCTACAACGCTGTTAATAAGCCCCTATCAGGATCATGAGTGTATAAGGCGAATTGGAGAAGAACTCGCGTTAAAGTATAAGATTGAATTTTTTTACAGGGATTTTCGCCCATTTTTCCGCGAAGGTCAGGCGCAGGCGAGAAAAAAAAAGTTTTATATGCAGAAATACTGCGGCTGCATCTTCTCCGAAGAGGAAAGATTCGCAAAATCAAAACAAAAAAAAGAAAATTCAAACCAGCGCATTGACATCGAAGAACAAGTTCGTGAGGTTCGTGTGGTTAGTGGTAAAAATATTATCTTTAATCGTCTCTCCCTTCTTGTTGGCGAAGAAGGTATAAAAAAACTTTCAAACACT
>Ga0209755_10004093_pt1 | contig 17560 bp, 14 predicted proteins | sample TergutCo191P1_FD_187301 | JGI IMG/M metagenome (GOLD analysis project Ga0209755, IMG submission 187301) | Cornitermes sp. P1 segment gut microbial communities from Petit-Saut dam, French Guiana - Co191P1 (SPAdes) (version 2) | ecosystem: Host-associated > Arthropoda: Insects > Digestive system...
AAAGGGAAATGTTTTGTAAAAATTGCGGAACTTTTTCAACTTCAAGACCGAACCATGAACAGGTCAGCACGCCCCAGGTTGTATTTGATATACCCAGCAATAGAAGCAATAAAAACCCTTTGGGGAGCGGTTTTTTCGGAACATTATTCTTGTTATTAATTGCAAATTTAATAAGGCAGAATATCGCGATTAATGCAAGCATTGAACCGTAAGCGGCATCGCTGAAAATCATGCCGAAGAAAATGCTGAAGAAAACAAGGAACCATATTGATATATCAATCTCACGATAACCCGGCAGTAAGCCAAGAAAACCTGTAACCGGGGTAAGTATATCTACAAATTTATTATTTTTAAGCTTCGTCGGGACTTTTTCATCTTCAGGATCAGGATCGTAGGCTGACAGCGCCCAGCAATTTTCCATTGCGATTGCTTTTACCTGCCCAAGATCTTCTGCAGGGACATAACCTGTTAACCATGAAAGTTTACTGAAGGGGTTTTCAGTTTTTTGTTCTTCCATAATTTCCATGTTCGCCATTGCATCTTCAAATTCAATATCCTGTTGTACTTTTACCATTTCCACATTTAAAGCCGAACGGCGGTTAGCAAAATTTTTGATTTTTTCATCATGTTCTTTTATTTCTTTTTTAACTACTTCGGCTTCTTGTATTAATTCATCCAAACTTTTTTCTGGTATTTTTACAGGGCTTACGCCTTTTATTTCTTTTTCAAACACTAAAAGATAAACAACTGTTTTATTGGTTTTAACTTTGATAAATACAATTTCATCATCGAGTTCTTTAAAATCATCTTGAAATATTTCATAAAGATAAACCGGCATTCCGCTGTCAAACATCGCTTGTATAATGCCGGGATCAAAGTTACCCCAATCTTGTATACGCTTTATTTCATGGCTGAGATATATATCCCTATCTTTTAAAACTCTGCGTTTTTTATCGATAGTCAGCATAAACTCAGATAAATCCGGTCTTGAAGGAGCTCTTACAGCGCTTAATGAATACGGTTCTTCTTCTTCTGTGCCGAAAATATCAGTCGCCCTTCTGCCTCTATGAAGCCCTATCGGTTTTTGCCTTCTTTCATAAGGAGGGCGGTTATCTTCAGGCTCCCCTTTCTTTTTCTTTTTTTTCTTTTCCTTAGGTAATTTATATTCTCTAATAAGCCCGATTGCATCATCAATTCTTACTTTTTGTTTTTGCGCGCTGGAATTTATATCTACAGGTACATTTCTTGATTCAAGATGAATAACTCCGATGTCGCGTAACTTTTGAAGAGCGATATCACGGAATGCTTCCTGAACTACAAGACAGATTTTTTTCATCGGTACAATCATATAATATTACCTTTTTTTAATGCCATTAGGAATTTACCCTTTCAGCGGATGACCCGCTTTTTGCGATTTTGCCCCGAACAACAGAAGCTGTCTGTTGATCTCCCAAATAAACTTCTATCTTTTTAATATTATCATGCGCTTGCGGAATTTTTATTTTTTCAAAAAGATTGACACGCTGCGTTGTTGTTCTTAATTCCTTATCCAGCCTTTTTCTCTGTTCTTCTACAATCTGAGCTTCCAGTTCCAGCATGAGCGATTGTTTCATGCAATCAATTGCGTTATCAAGCCACAAGGGGGTGCGTGCAAGATCGTAGCGGGAAATCTCAAAATCCGCCCCTTTAAAAATAGGGATAGGCACGCCTGCGACATTCCCCTGCTCTGTTCTAAGGCTTGTTATTTTTAAAATATTTTTTGTGAAAAACCCTGTCTCGCCGAATACAGAAATCCATCTTTTAAAAGATTCATCTAAGTTTTCCCTGGCTGAATGTAATTCCTTTAAACGAAGGTCTGTAAGCCTGATTTCTCCTTGTAACTGTTGTTTTTTAAGCATCAGCGTAGGTAAATATCTTTTATACCTTTTAAGAGAATCTTTTTGCTTTTTAAGTTCGTTTTTTGTAAGCCGTATCTTAGCCATTATTTATTCCCGCTTATTTATCCTTAGGCCAGAACTTATTAATCAATTCTGTCCTTAAACCTGTTTCTTCCCTTTCAAAACAATCTGAAAGAATTTCCCATCCTAAATCCAGCGCTTTCTCAAGAGGGATATTTACAGATAAGTCCATCATCCTTTTTTCAAATTGTTCCCCGTATTTTAAAAGTTTTTCATCCCAGCGGGTCATGATAAAGCCCATCGCTTTTTTCTCTAAAGTGTCGCGGAAAGATGAATAAAGTTTGATCATACCGTCCATTAAGGCGCGGTGGTCTTCGCGTGTTTTTCCGTTAACCTGTTGTTTAAGGCGTGAAAGAGAGCCGAAAGGTTCGATGCGCCCGTTTTTAAGATAATACTGCCCTTCTGTGATATAACCTGTGTTATCAGGTACAGGGTGGGTTACGTCGTCGCCGGGCATCGTAGTAACGCCTAAAACTGTGATTGAACCTAAACCTTCAAAGTCTACAGCTTTTTCATAACGGCTCGCCAACTGACTGTAAAGGTCGCCAGGATATCCGCGGTTAGAAGGAACCTGCTCCTGAATAATGGAGATTTCCTTCATCGCGTCTGCAAAGTTTGTCATATCTGTAAGGAGGACTAAAACGTCCTTTCCTTGAAGTGCGAACTGTTCTGCAACCGCCAATGACATATCGGGTATCATAAGGCATTCGACTGTGGGGTCGCTTGCAGTATGTATGAACATAACGGTACGCGCCAAAGCGCCGCCGTTTTCGATAGTTTCTTTAAAGGTAAGGTAATCGTCGTATTTAAGACCCATCCCGCCGAGGATGATAACATCAACTTCCGCCTGCATCGCAATACGCGCAAGAAGTTCGTTGTAAGGCTCCCCTGAGACCGAGAAGATCGGGAGTTTTTGCGAAACTACAAGCGTGTTAAAAAGATCGATCATCGGAATACCTGTGCGGATCATATTGCGCGGAATAATACGCTGAGAAGGATTAACAGAAGGCCCGCCTATCGGGATCATGTTTTCGTGTAACATAGGACCGTTATCGCGGGATTTTCCTGAGCCGGAAAAAACCCTGCCCATAAGGTTATCGCAAAACGAAACCTGCATGGGTCTTCCTAAAAAGCGCACTGTGTCCCCAGTGGAAATACCTCTTCCTCCTGCGAAAACCTGCAAGGAGACCGTGTCGCCTTGAAGCCTGTTTACTTCCGCAAGTGAAGTGCCGAATACTGTATCAACTTCAGCAAGATCCCCGTAACGCACTCCGTCAGCTTTTACGGTAATTACGCTTCCCGTTATCGATTCAATTTTGCTATATACTTTATTCATACTTTCCCCTAACCGCCCAAACTTTTTTTTATAACATGAAACCTAGATAATAATTTTTCTGGCTTCATTGTCCAAGCCTTTTGACTGGCTTTTAATTGTTTTTTCAATTTCTTCTTCTATGGTGTCAAAACGCGAGCTCTTCCATTCACAACCGTTGTAGTCAAGGAATTTCTGCCTTAACTTGTTAAACCATGATCTCGCTTCGTTCTTATCTGTAAATTCAAACTGAGAGGCAAGCACAATAAGAAGTTTTGTAAACACATATTTTTGCCTTTCCGGTTTGACAGCCGCATCGACAGGATCGAATGAGTTCTGTTGGAAATAAACCGAGTCGATAAGCTCGCCCTTCAGATAGACGATGTAGTCCTCGGTGCTTGTCCCTTCTTCGCCTACAACCTTCATCATCTGTTCAACTTCCGTTCCGTGTTTCATAAAAGAGAGCGCATAAGATACTTTTTCGCTTTCAATGATGCCTTTATATTTTGACCAGGAATCAAGAGGGTGAATGGCGGGGAACTTTCTTGCGTCCGACCTTTCGCGTGAAAGGCCGTGGAAAGCGCCTACGACTTTTAAGGTCGCCTGCGTTACAGGCTCTTCAAAGTTACCGCCGGCAGGGCTTACAGTCCCGCCGATAGTGACAGACCCAAGCTTCCCGTTGCGTAAACGTACAATACCGGCTCTTTCATAAAAGGACGCTATAGTCGATTCCATGTAAGCGGGGAACGCTTCTTCGCCGGGTATTTCTTCCAACCTGCCTGACATTTCGCGCATCGCCTGCGCCCAGCGGCTGGTTGAGTCTGCAAGAAGAAGGACGTGAAGCCCCATCTGCCTGTAGTATTCTGCCAAAGAGACTGCGGTATAAACCGACGCTTCGCGCGCCGCGACAGGCATCGAAGAAGTATTGCAAATGATGATCGTCCTTTCCATGAGGGAGCGGCCTGTCCTTTCATCTTTTAATTCAGGGAACTCTTTTAAGGTTTCTACAACTTCGCCCGCCCGCTCGCCGCAAGCCGCGATAATTACAATATCAACATCGGCGAAACGGCTGGTTATCTGCTGAAGGACTGTCTTTCCCGCGCCGAAGGGGCCAGGTATACAGTAAGTGCCGCCGCGCGCTACAGGGTAAAATGTATCGATTAAGCGGACGCGGGTAACCATAGTGTCAACAGGTTTAAGACGCTCTTCGTAACAGTCGATTGCGCGTTTTACCGGCCAGCGGAAACTTAACTTTATTGAAAAATTATTTCCTTTTTCGTCTGTAATTTCTGCGATTGTATCGCGCAGTTTGTATTTTCCCGCAGGTTTGATCCAAGCGATAGTATAATTGCCGTGCATATTAAAGGGCACCATAATGCAGTGGGTAAATGAGCCTTCAGGAACAGTCCCCAAGGTATCGGCGCGTTCAACCTTATCGCCTGCATTTTTAACAGGGGTAAACTGCCATTCTATATCGGACGGAAGAGGGTCAAGATATACTCCCCTTTCAAGGAAGTTACCCGCCGCTTGCGCAAGCTGAGGCAGAGGGTTTTGCAGCCCGTCATAAACCTGCCCTAAAAGGCCGGGACCTACCTCTACAGATAACATATCGCCTGTAAATTCAACTTCGTCGCCGATAGTAATACCCTTAGTAATTTCAAAAACCTGAAGCTGCGCTATTTCGCCTCTGATTCTGATTACTTCGCTTTTCAATTTTGTTTCGGTTGAACTCTGACCGCTTGATTTGGTTTCTACAACCTTAACATAACCGACCTCATTCATGGAAACTATCCCGTTAAAACGGACGCTTACCATATTGCCGTTAACAGCGGTTACTGTACCTTTTGTTCCGATCATTTTCTATCTCCCGTCGTTTCGCTTTTATTTTGATTCATTTACTGCCTCTCCTGATAAAAACCCTGATCATTTTTATCGCCCGAACCGGACTTATTAGATGAAGAATTTATAATTTGCGAGTAAAGTGATTTATATTCAGAGAATCCTTTTTCAACTTCAAATAATTGGCGGCGTTCAAGAATCAAAAGTTTTAAATAATATGCGTATACATTATTGCGGTCGAAATATTCATTGCCTAGCATTAAATCAATCGCATTCCACCGCGCCTTATCAATCATTATTTCACCGTCGAGGGGCGAGCCGTCTTGGGTAAAGATAACGGAAGCAGCGTTGTATGCATCGGCAGGTATTACAGGCACTGTAAGGGTTTCTAAATCTTCAAAGTAATATGTATCACCCTCGTCTGCGGCTGTTTCAGCTTTCGGCGCTTTTTTAAAATCGTTAGGATTTTTTTCATTTATTAATTCTAAATAACGGTATCTTGCAAGGTTTAAACGCAAAGTCTTTTCCCATTCGCGCCAATTATCGATAAATTCACAGCCTGTTAAACCGGTTTTATTAAATTTTTTATTTTCGATATTACTGCTGTTATCGATATAGTTACCGTTATTATTATCGTTATTATTTAAATCTGGATTGTTTGTATCTAATTGCAATGAAAGATATTTTAAAAGAGCCGCGTCCTTTTTATTTAATAATGACGCGGCAAGCTCCTTGAAAGCTGCTGACGGCATAGGCGGCTTTTGATCGTACATCAAAGAGGGTAACTGGGACATAAGGTAATAATATAATCCCACTTATTATATTCCTTTAGATGAATCTTTCAATATTTCAGCTAATTTAGGATTTAAGTAGGTTGAAAGAAGCCCCGCAACCGCTTCCGAAGAAAAATCATAATAGACAGATCCTTCTTTGTTTGAAATATGAAAACCGTAGCTTAACTTACGGTTTGATTTTAAATCAACGCCTTTCCCCAATTCATTTTTTAATTGATCGGTAAAGAAGCTTTGCATTTGATTGAGAAGGTTTTCAGGAAGCAGCAAACTTAAATTATCGCTGCCCTTTACAGACCAATTCCTGATTAACTCAGGCAAAATCGATCTTAAAAGATCGCCGTTATAATTAGCGCAAATATTTTCGTTTACAATTTTATTTAACAGTACCTGTATCTCATCTTTAAAAGCTAAAACCAGGTTGCGGGAAGCTTGTTGCAGAGCTGCAAGCGACGCTTTTTCAGCACGCTCGGCTTCCCTTTTGCTGTTAGAAATAATTGATTCCGCTTCTTTTTTTGCGGCTTCGATGATACGTGAGGCTTCCGTCTGCGCGTCTTTTTTAATTTCTGTCGCTTGTTTTGAAGCGGTATCAATCCCGTCCTTTTTTATCTTATCAATAAGTTCTTGAACCTGAATTTCCATCCTTTCCCCTTTGTTTTAAAATATCAATTTAAATTGTATATTATAACCTTTCATTTCACAACCTTTTTTTTTAAATTATTGCGTACATAAATGCATTAACTGGACGAAAAAATTTATTCTTTTAAAATCGTTAATCATCCTTTGCAGCAAGGGCTCCCTTGAAGCTAAATTTATCTCTTTCCAGTTGATAAGCAGTTCAGGATGCTTCTTTTGCAAATCTTCGATTAAATTTTTAAGCTGTTTCCCGATTACTATTAACTGCTGAGCGGCTTCGTTTATAATTTCCAGCGCTTCGGCGTTATTTTTTGAGACTATGCTGTTTATATAGCGCACCTGCGTCTGGTCCCGGTCAACACGCAGTAAAGCCGCCCGCAGCCTGGAGCCGTCGCCGCCGTCCTCCCCCATTACTACATCTATATCGTTAATTTTAGTTTGATCCTCAAGCAAGCTGTGCATAGCTTCGCTCATTTCCCTTGACATAGTATTGTTTGTCCATTGACCCCTGATTATTACAATATCGCAAAGTTCTTTAATTTCTTTTTCAACATAGTCGTCAAGGAAAGCTTTTAAATAATTAAGCCCTTCCGCATAATAAAAATACTCTACATTCTTTTTCCGGTACGCTTCGCTTATCTGCATATTGTAATTATCCAATCTTACAAGGTCTGTAGATTCAAAGATTTGCTTTAGTAAAGCGCTAATCTGCGAGTTCTTTTTTGCGTTATTGATGATAGCTATATAATTAAAAGCGTCAGCTTTCTTCGCTTCCAGCCATGTGTCGCCTATGGTTTCACGGAAAACTGAATGTTTAAACTGCCATACAGGGTTTCTAAGCGTGTATTGAACCATCAATTCAAGGATTTTTGATGTATGGATTTCGCGTATTGTTTTAATCATTACATTGAACTGTTCATAGCTTACAAGATCGTGCCCTTCGCAGGTTTTTATAAGGTTTAAAAGCCCGTTCCAGTCTTCTTCGGGTTTCAAAGGCTGAGTCACCGTTAAAAAATCCCCGATTTGGTCAATTATCAGGATGGTTTTAATTGCAGGGAACTTAGGTTCGATTAAAAAACTGCCGTCTGCAAAATGAGGGTCGAATTTCTTGAAAAAACCGTTAAAATTATAAGAAACAAACTGATAAAAGGCCGAGGTTAATTCATAACGGTGGTTAACATCTGTTATGCGTTTTGCGTCAAACTGACGGATAAGCAAATCAACGTCTGCTTGTATAGACACGATTAAATCTTCACCGGAAACGGTTTTCGATCTTTCGTCAAGCGTCGCAGGGTCTATACGTTTAACTATTTCTTTTATATTGCTGTCAATACATGAATCAACGATTAACTGCCTTAATTTTTTCATTTTATTTTCGTCTTTCATGAATAATTTGATAGGGTATATCATTTTATAAACAGAAAATAAAAAAGACATAAATGAAGGGTCAACCTCTTCCGACCTAATCCTGAAAAACTTGGCATATTTGCTTTGACTGAGCTCTTTCCCGATGCCCTTGAGCATATTTTGCTTTTCATCGGTTAAGCCTTCGTTTGAAAATAGGGAAAATACTTTATCCATAAAGTCTTCTGCCATTTTTTACTCCTATGTTATATTATTACAGGTATATCAAATTTGCAAGTTTTTTATTATATATTAAATTAGTACATTTTATGTTAATATAAAAACAAAATTGATTATTTATATGTTTTTTTAAGGAAAAAACCTATTTTATAACCTATGCCTATTTGGATGCTGCTGCGGGTATATTGTATCTCACGCCCGGGAAGCTGTGAATAATCTAAATCCATTGTAAAACGGGGGTCTATAACGATCATACCGGAGCCCGCTTTAACGCCTAACTGGAAACCTGCAAACCATGATAAAAACGAAGGGATTGTCGTTCCCATCAAGGATTGATTTATTAATATACCCCCGTAAGGTTCGAGCATGAAATGATCTCCGGGTTTAAAAACTAATTTTATTAAAAAAGGAATTTCCAGAATTAAATCGCGGGAGTCGCCTGAGGAAGTGACAATCCAATCTTGTTTAAATTGCAAACCAGTTGCAACAGATAAATAATTTAACAGATGAAATTCAAATAAAGCTCTAAAACCGAAATTCTGCCAATTGATTGATTGATACTGCCCCTCATAAACACTGGGCGCCCACAAGACCGCCGCCTCTAAATAAAACCATTTATTGCACCATTCATTGATGCGGACAATATCGGAGAATCCTGAAAGCATGTTATAAACCATCATTGAAATAAAACCTGCAATAGATGTATCTATTACAGTGTAAAACAACACTTGTTTGCCGATAACTTCATCTGTTTTGTTATTTATCATTTCAAGTACAAAAGCAATTTCTTTTGAAAGATCCGTATGATGATCTGCTATGTGATAAAATGATATATTATTATTTTTTTCTTTAGAATAAAATTCATGTATTCCGTTTGTTACGTTATTTAAAATTTCATTATCTAAAGCCTTCGCTTCGCTTCCTAAAACAACTGTACCTTTTAAAATATAATCAGATGCCGCCTGAGACCTTACAAGAGTATAAAACTGGGAGACTACTTCAAATGTAAGCTGACGGTAAAAAAAAACATTATCCTCAGCTCTTACATTTCCTGTAACAGGCGGGACAAAAACCTGAATATCGCGGATATTTTGCGCTGCAGCTTGCTGCGCGAATATAGAAATGCTTATGTTAATAATTAAAATAAAAAAGAGGGGTTTTTTCATTTTTATTTATAACCAGACTATATCAAAGATATCTGATTCGTCTCCGCCGCCTGAATAAGTGCCTCTTACTTCGATAGTATAATGCGATGTTTTATCGTTAAACGACACTTTAATTTTATGTCTGCCGGCTGTATTTAATTTAATTTCCCCGTTTGTTAAAGGGATGGTATTAGGATTGTCTACGCTATGGGCATGTTCTAAAATTTCAATTTCCACACCGGGGGTATTGTATGGTATTTCTTTTATAATCCCGTCCCCTGCATACATAATTTGCAGATCATCTCTGGGGACGAACCATTGTTCGGTTTCATATAAAATACGCGCCGGAACCAGCCACAGGAACTCAAGTTCTCCTGAACCGGCGCCGTTTCCGTTTCCATTAATGTCGATGCTTCCGACAGGCTGTTTACAGTTTAGTATCAGGCAAATAGTGAGAAAAATTAGTAATATTCTCAAAAGACGCTTCATAATTGTATCAGCCTGCCGGAAAAAACCTTTCATTTATCGATCAATTGCCGAATGCAGATTCTATCTCTATCGTGGAAGGATCGCCTATACCAAGCAAAATAGAGCCGCCAAGACGTTTTCCGTCATCAATGTAATTGTTCTCGATACCAGGCTGTACATACCACATAACAGGAAGAATTCCTGTTTCTGAAACATCAGATGTAAGTGCAAATACAGGGATATTAAAGTTAAAAGCAAGTAATCCGCCCTTTCCTTTCGGTACTTCAATAACAAAATAGGTTTCATTACTTAAGGTTTCATTTGCGGTTTTATTATTAACCATTGTTACTTTTACGCCTTCATTTGTCGTAGTACCATTTATTTTTTTACCATCAATAATAACATTAGGCGAAATTATTTCGGTATATTCATGGGTTGGTACTGCAGGAGGGGTGGCTATGACGATGCCTTTAACATATTCTGATATATGATGATTAGTACCGGAACCGGGAACCGCATTAACAGTGCCCGTAGTAGTGGCTGTCATAAATGTAAATTTTCCTGCATAAAATCTATCTGCTCCTGTGGAAACTTCTGATTTAAACGTAAATAAAGGAAATTTTACGTTTTTATAAAATTGTGCGGCAAATTGAGCTCCTTCAGCAAGGTTATTGGTGGATGAATTATTTATTGAAGTAATAAAAGCGGCAGAACCGACACCGGTAAATTTTGCGGAAGCAGTTGCATAATCGACTGCATCATCTATCCATTTTGTAAAAAAACTTGATCCCGGTAAATCATCAGGATCGATACTTGAATCTAATGCGGCAATTTCAAATGTTACTTTTGATGTTGTAGAATTTACTATTGTGTTTCCAAGATATGTACCTGCATTATTGGCAGTATTTGTAAGTGTTCCAACTGCAAGAAGGGTTGCGCCTTTTGTAGTTCTTTTCCCGACAAACAATATTGCAGCGCCAATGTCTGTAGGAGCCGCAACAGAATTCAATACTGTATCTTTTTCCCTGCTCTGTGTAAAATCAACAGAACCGTAATTAATACCTGAACTAGGATCAGTACCGCGGAATACAGCCAATGCCGCGCCTTCACCTCTTTCCCATGATGTTCTGGAAATTTTTTGAATTGCAGGTGTAGGACCGCCGTCATAATCAGGATCATAAAAGAAAACAACTTCATAATAGTCATGGTTCATTCTGGCAAGAGCGTTAGTTAAAGCTCTTGACATATTTTTACTCGGACTGCCGCCTTCAAGATTAATTGTTAATGTTTTTCCGTCCGCAGAATATTGCGCGAATTCTTCTGTGTTTCCGTTTACTCCTTTTTCCGCTGACGGTAATGGTAATAAATCACACGCTGCCGTCATTAAAGCCAGCGCCAGAAGTAATGATACTCCTGCAAAAATCCATTTTTTCATTTTAAAACTCCTTTTTATTGTTTAAAAGAATCATACGATCCTTTTGCCTTGTTCATGTTTTTATTTGAACAAAAACTTTGATATATAAAAATACCATTATAAAGTTTTATGTCTAATTTTTCATTTGTCAAGTTTTTATATAAAAAATACGATTATATATTTTTATTTTAATATTTAAAAATAAATTAAAACTTGTAAGTATAATGCACATAACAATGATTTGTCATGAGTATTTTTTCACGATTTTTTATAAAGTTAAAGATTGTTGTATACTTTGCTTTACATTTGTATAGCAAATTGTATTATCATACAAAAGCGTATAATAATTTTAATTTTGCGTTCTTTGCGATACTTGGCATCTTGGCGATAAATTTTTCCGATTAAAACACTAAATAAATGTTAATAATTTATCTTTTAATTCTTCAAAGCCTAATCCGTTCTTTACAGAAACTGCAATACTGCCGGGAAACCTGCTTTGTATATCTGTGATTTGCTCTTTATCAGGAAGTTTATCAATTTTATTAAGTATTGTTATCATCGGAATATTTTCTATTGATTTTCCTGTTTGAACAGACAGTTCATTTAATACCGATAAAGTTGTTTCATAATTTTTATCAATATCAGGCGCTGATACATCTAAAATATTGATAAGTATATCCGCTAAGGCCGCTTCTTCAAGTGTAGAACGGAACGCTTTGATCAAAGCATGAGGGAGATCTCTTATAAAACCGACAGTATCCGTCAGCAAAACTGAAACCTCAGGATTTAATTGAAATCTTCGCGTAACGGCATCGAGAGTGACAAAAAGTTTATCTTGCGCGTCAACATTCGCGCCTGTCAACGCATTAAGCAAACTTGATTTTCCTGCATTTGTATAACCGACTATCGCGCATACAGGAATATTGTTCCTCTCCCTCTGTCGTCTTTGAACTTGCCTTTGTTTTTTTACCTGTTCAATTTCGTTTTCAAGTTGTTTTATCCGCTTCTCGATTTTTCTGCGGTCAGTTTCAAGTTTGGTTTCCCCCGATCCTTTCGTCCCGTAACGCCCTCCCCTTTGACGGGAAAGATCGATATATTTGTGAGTCAACCTCGGCAATAGATATGTTAATTCAGCTAATTTAACCTGTAATTCCGCTTCTTTAGTATTCGCTCTTTGCGCAAAAATACGGATGATTAATTCCTGCCTGTCTACAACAGGAAGCCCGGATAATTCTTCCCAATTCCTTTGCTGCGAAGGGCTTGTGTTCCAATCAAAAACAAAAAGATCGGCTTTCATTTCGGATGCTTTTTGAGATAAACTTTCTGCTTTTCCGCTACCCATCCCATAATTAGCGCTTTTTTCCCTGACTTTTATTTTTTCGTGACTTATTATTTCAAGATTTAAACTTTCTGCAAGGCCGCGCAGTTCGTTTGCCTTATCGTCATCGCTTGCATCTGCAAAGCTTTTTTGTGCGCCAATTATACTTACTAAAACTGCTCTCTTAGGTTTTTCCTGTGTTTCGTAGAGTTTTTGCATGAGGTAATTATACCGGAGTTGTTATATATTAAACAACTTGCTATAAGCTTCCAGCGCGCTGTCACCAAAATCATGGGAAAGGACTTTTTTTGTAAGAATCTTTCCTAACTGCACTCCCTCTTGATCAAAGCTGTTAACGTTCCAAACAAAACCCTGAAACATCACTTTATTTTCATAATGGGCAAGAAGGCTTCCTAAAACAGAAGGCGTTAAACTTTTCCCGTAAATTAAACTTGAAGGCCTTCCTCCGGAGAATTCTTTGTTACGATCATTGCTGTCCTTCCCTTTTGCAAAAGCTACAATTTGAGCGGTAAGATTTGCGGCTAACTTTGTCTGGCTTACAGAATTGTCTACTATTACATCATCGTTTCTTTGGCTTTCCGTAAAACCGATAAACTGCAGCGGAATTATATCTGTCCCCTGATGCAAGAGCTGGTAAAAAGAGTGCTGCCCGTTTGTACCGGGTTCGCCGAAAATAGCAGGGCCTGTACTGTAAGAAAGAAGCTCTCCGTTTCGGTTAACACGTTTTCCGTTTGATTCCATATCCATTTGCTGTAAGTGCGCGGGGAAACGTGAAAGCGCCTGACTGTACGGCAGAACCGATGTACTTGGGTAATTTAAAAAGTTACGCTCCCAAACACCGATAAGGGCATCTAAAAGAGCGGCGTTTTTAAGTATATCCTCGTTAAGCGCAAGTTTATCAGCATCTGAAGCGCCTTTAAGAAAATCTTTAAACACTTCTGAGCCGAAGGCAAGAGATAAAATACAGCCGCCGACAGCGGAAGATGACGAATAACGCCCGCCGATATAATCATCAATATAAAAAGAATCCAAATACGCGCTGTTACGTGCAAGAGGGCTTGTTTCGCTTGTTACAGCTATCATGTGTTTGCTTGGATCAAGCCCCGCTTTAACAAGTTTGTCTTTAACAAAAAGTTCATTTGACAATGTTTCCTGAGTCGTGCCGCTTTTTGATACTAAAATAAAAAGACACTGGGAAAGATCAGAGGATGATATAATCTGCGACGCATCATCAGGGTCAACATTGGAAATAAACTTTGCATTGAGTTTTTTCTTGCCTTGCGCGGCAGCCCAATTGTCAAGGGCAAGATAGAGCGCGCGCGGTCCAAGATCAGAGCCGCCTATACCTATTTGAATTACCGTAGTAAAATCATTCCCCTTGAATCCTTTGAATTTCCCGTTGTGAACGTCATCTGCAAAATTGCAAAATCTTTCCAATTCCTTGCGGTAAAATTCCCCGATATTTTTCCCGTTTTCAATTACAGGCTTTCCTTGCTCCCCTCTTGAAAGCTGGTGTAAAACCTTGCGTTTTTCTCCTGTATTAATTACTTCGCCGTCTAAAAGAGCTTTATATTTTGCGATCAATTCTTGTTCGTTTGCAAGTTCCTGTAATAATTTGACGGTTTGCTCATCTACAGCTTTTGCCGCCCATGAATAGTTAAGCCCTGCAGCCATAGGTACAACACATTCGCTAACCCTTTTTGCATCAAGTTTTGATCTGAAATCAAATGAATAGCCATTTGCATAATCGCTGAGTTTTTTAAAACTATTTGTTTTATCGAAATTTAAAAATTGCATGATCTTCTCCTTATTTTATAATAATATTCTCTTTTATGAAATTTTTCAATCTAAATTTATTCTTCTTCTTTCTGAGGTCCGACTGATATTCCTGCTTTGTTTAACCCTATTAATAGAGGCACTCCGACAAGCATTGCGCCTAACGCGAATAAGGCTCTTTCTAAAGGAGCTGTTACCATCAATACAGACCAAATTTCTTTAGGTTGTTTAAAAAGTACAAGGGAGAAAAAGTTTCCTATGCTTGCGCCTCCTACAAGTCCGCCGAAAGTGCATAACCAAATTGCAAAACCTGTTTGCGCGGAAAATTTCCAATTAGGTTTCGGGTTTAAAAAAATTTTACCTGCAAAAATAATTCCCGCGATCATTACAAGAAATCCTAAGCCGTAAAAAATAACCGGAAACCAAATAAAACTCCTGCCGATTTTCTGAGTAAACCAAAGTATCGTCCCAATGATGTATACAATAAACCCGCCGTTTACAATTAAACTGCCGTTATTATTAATTGAAACAGGAGGCCCCTTAGCCCATGCGATGCATCCTGTAGTAAAAGCTGTTGTTGTACCGATTATAAAAGTTCCTAAACCCATCCATGCAGTATAAGGCGCGATTAAAGTGCCGATAAAACCTCCGGCAGCAGAACAAAGCGCGCCGCCCAAAGGGCCGAAAAAAATTCCCGACAAGGGGTTTAGTATATGTGAAATTGAAAAAGTTCCGCCCGTACCTAAAATCGGAAAAACAGGCAGTAAATGCCCGGATGCGACAACAGCGGCCCAAACAGCGGCAACAACAGGATGGATTTTTACTGTATTTTTCAATTAGCTCTCCCGTCAAATACTATCCCTTTTCTTTCCATTTTGATCAACCTGTCTGCAAAAGACGTTAAAAACATATTATGCGTTACAAAAATAATCGTATAACCTTTTGATTGAAGTTTTTTTAACGTACTCATTATTTTTAAATTCCCTTTATAATCATTACCTATATCCGCTTCATCCAAAAGAATGATCTTTACACCCATTGCGATAACACAGGCAAGTATTGTTTTAGTTTGATCCGCCCTGCTCATTGAATGAGGAAAAGCGGATGCGTCTTTTAAATCTGTAATTTCAAGAGCTTCTTCTGCACGGCGTTTTATTTCCGATTTTGAAAGACGCATATTTTTTAAAGCAAAAGCGATTTCATCAAAAACAGTATCAGAGAAAAGTTGATTTTGCGGATTTTGCATAACAAAACCTATTTCACGGGAAATTTCACTTACAGAAAGTTTTTTTGTATTTTTACCATAAATAAAAATATCCCCTTTTGACGGTTTTAAAAGACCTGAAATATTTTTTAACAGCGTAGTCTTTCCGCAGCCGTTATCCCCGATAAGAGCGGTAAAATCATTTTCATTTATTGAAAAATTGATATTTTCTATATCTATTCCGTTTTGATATGAATAAGAGAAATTTGAAATATTAATTACAGAAGAAGGCGTAGAGAGCATAGAACAATTTTCAATGAACAATGAATAGGGGTTATTGTTAAGGTAACAAGGTTCTATTCCGTTTTCTTCCAAGAAAGGGTTGTTTGAAAAAATATTTTTTGCCTCGTCATGCGCTATAATTTTTCCGTTTTTTAAAATACAAACCTTGCCGGCATATTCCGCCATTAAAGAGGTGTTACCTGACGCGATAATGATCGTTATATGAAACTTTTCATTAATTTCTTTTAAGGTATTTAATACATCGCGGGCTCCTTGAGGATCAAGGCGGCTCAAAGGCTCGTCAAGTACAAGGATTTTACTTTTCATAGCAAGAGCCGCCGCAATAGAAAGACGCTGCTTTTCGCCGCCTGAAAGCGTCGAAAGCTGTCTGTTTTCAAAACCTTTTTGCGCTAAACCTACAGCGTTAAGCGCAAAACCTATCCGCTTCTCAATCTCATCTTTAGGAAGGCATAGATTCTCAGGGCCGAAGGCCGCCTCATGACGGACTGTTGATGTAAAAAGCTGCACCTCAGGATCATCTAAAACAATTCCAGTTTTTAAAGCTAATTGCGGCACAGTTACATCTTTTGTATTAAGACCGTCAACTGTAACGGAGCCTCTTAATTTACCTACTGTTAAATGAGGGATAATGCCGTTTATCAGCTTGCAAAATGTTGTTTTCCCTGCCCCGTTTTCACCCATCACAGCAAGAAAGTCACCTTCCTCAATAGATAAATTTACCCCTTCTAAAGCGTATTTTTCATTTTTAGGATATTGAAAAAAAACATCGTTAAAGCAAACTTTGTTTGCACTGATTAAACCCATCTATCTCTCATTATTACAAATTCAAAGGTAATTTGTAATTAATAAACCGGCAAAAAAAACTATGCAAGCGGAAATACAGATAAAATCCCGCGCTTTCATTTCCGTTTTATCTATCCATGTCCTTGTTTTATAAAGACAAAAGGCGCGTGAATCCATGGAAACAGAAGAGCTTTCGGCTTTCCGCATTGCGCCTAATATTAAAGGAAGCAAAAGTTTTGTATACGCTTTAATTCCTGAAAAGAAAGAGCGCTTTTCAAAAGAAACTGACCCTCTTAATTTCTGAGCGTCAATAATACGGGAAGCTTCTTCTTTAAAAACCGGTATCAGATTAAAGGCCGCCGTAATTATAAAAGCGGTTTTGTAATTAAAACCCAGAGTGCATAAACCTGCGGCTATCTCATTATGGGGAGTAGTCTCTGTAAAAAGAGGTAAAATTAAAATTAAAGTAAATAAACGGCAGAGGATTACAAGAGAAAGAATAAATCCTTCCCATTTTAGAGAACCTGTCCCGCCAAGAAGGGGGAAAGAAGAAGGAAAGAGAGGTTTCACAATGTAAGTGTCTCCGGGACCGAAGATCGTCTGCATCAGAATAATAAAGACCGCTAACAATGTAAGATTTTTGATAACATGAAAACTGATAGCAGGTCTTTTTTCTGTCTTTTTTGAAGCTGTAAGGCGCAAGAAAAATCGTATAACAAGAAAAAAGATTAACAAACAAACAGCGCTTGCAAATTTGTCAATTAAAAAAACAAGAATTGTTAGCAGCAATACACATAACAATTTTGTCAGCGCGTTTAATTTGCTGTTTGAGATTGTTTCACATTGGAACGGCTGTTTAAACCTTAACATAAGAATATTTTATTAATAAACTATATACAAAATGAGAAAATTATGCTATATTGAATAATATATCATCATAAAAAAAGGAGAGATTTTAATGAGTGATGCAAAAACACGCCTGGCTAACAGGGAAAGGCAAAGAAAGTA
>Ga0209755_10004094_pt1 | contig 17559 bp, 3 predicted proteins | sample TergutCo191P1_FD_187301 | JGI IMG/M metagenome (GOLD analysis project Ga0209755, IMG submission 187301) | Cornitermes sp. P1 segment gut microbial communities from Petit-Saut dam, French Guiana - Co191P1 (SPAdes) (version 2) | ecosystem: Host-associated > Arthropoda: Insects > Digestive system >...
ATTACAATGCTGATTACATGATGCAGTTTCTATGCGATATAATGTAGAGAAAAGAGGTTCTCACGGAGGCACAGAGGATCTGGATACAACATTTTTAACTTGAATCCCTGTTTCAATAATTGGTAAACAAATTAATAAAATAGAAATAAAAGTAGAATCTTGTTTATAATTCCTCCGTGTCTCCGTGTGAGATCTTCCTCTAAAAATGAAAAATCTGCATATATATATGGCGCCCGATAATGCATGCGCAGCGTGATACTTAAATTACTTAGCAAGGCGTGGCGCTCATTAAAGTCAATGAGAAAAATAAGGCGTGAGGGATTTATCCCGAACAGTGCGCCCGGATGCGAGCGTGCATGGCGCTTTATCGAAAACGAGAAAATTCGTAAAAAAAGTGAAGAATTTAATGTAGCTGCTAATGTAGCTGCTAATGTAGCTGCTACTTTACCAAAAATTCGTGAAAATCCGTGTTTCATGGCAAAGTCTTCTTTGTCCCTCACTGGTACCTTGTTTCAATCTTTTTGATTATCTTTCAAATAAATTATTAAAATCAACATGATCTTTATCTTTATACATTAACTTATAAGATAATGAGGTGTTGTATGCAAAAAATATTTGTCTGTTTAATTTTTATTTTTGTTTTAATTATATCTTCTTGCGATAACATCGTTGGACTTGGATCAAAAGTAAATACAGAGACGCCTGTTATTAAAATCCCGGATGATCCCGGCGGTGTGAGCGCTCCGGGTTCATTTTTATCGGGCAGTAAAAATATTATTTATATGGACGCTTCAATAAACATGGAAGGTTTTAATATAAAATATTTATATTTAACCATTGAATACCTGGATAAAGAAGGGCAAAAAAGAAGCGAAACTATCGCTGGTTTTTTTGAAAAAGAAACGGAGAAATGGGCGATTAATATCGATACAATAGATCTTAACATGGAGGACGGTAAGTTTACTTCATGGGCAACAGCTATCGATACTTCCGGAAAAAAAACTGTTTCTACAGATATAATTTATTATGTAAAAAATCTGCCGCCTCAAATTCAGCTGACAATTCCAGCGGTTAAAACAGAAGATTTTAATAACCCAAAATTAAACGAAATGCTGCAAAACGAAACCATTTACATAGGCATGGACTTAATGGGAATAGCGACAGACAATCTAGGAATCGCGAAAGGTTTCCCAAAAATAATGATATGGCCTTCCGGCATTGCGTTAAACAAAGATTATATACCCATAGACGCAAAATATAATAATTGGCACGAAATGCCGGGGAACAGAAATGCTGAAGTGCAAACTTCCTGCAAATTTACTTGGCCCATGTATGAGCTAATTTTTGATGCAGATGTTCCCGGGCATTACAGGCTCCCAAGCGAAAAGGACATTGAGCTTCCAGTTTATTTAAAACCGGGTGAGTATCAATTTAAAATATGGATACAAGATATACGCGGAAAAAATAATTTTTACCCGCATTATCCAAACGAATATATAAAAATAAAATATACAACCGCAGATATTCCGATAATTTCTTTTACTGATGTTCCGGCATACTGCAATGGAAATAATGATTTTACTCTAAGGTTCAATGTAACAAGCTCAACAATTTTATCTAAACTGGAAGCATTTGTAAGGGACAGTGACAGCGGCGCTCACACCTATAGCGTGCATTATACCGACAATTCTCTTTTTAATTTGATTAATCATAATGGCAATACCTACACTTACGAACTGAAAATCCCGGCGAATAAAATTAAAAACGATTTATCGCTGTTTAAAAACGGGAATCTTTATATTTATTTATCCGCAGAAGATTCAAACCAAAGAAACAGCCCAATAGCGTACAGAAATTTTATTTACGACACAGAAAGCGCAAATATTAAATTTGAAAGGCCTGTAAATATAACCGTTCCTAAATTCAAAGGTAAATTAATAAACGGAAAATATGAAATATATTACCCAAGCGCATCCCAGGGGCCAAAATGGATAACTGGAGAAACTCAGGTTAGCGCTCTTACGACAGATTCATACGGCATAAAAGAAATTTATTATTATATCGGCAAGTTAGGTGACGACAAGGCCGCAAGCGATGCGGCAAGGGAACTTATTTATAACGATGCGAATTGGAAAAACACATTTATGCATACTCCAAACCCTGTAAGCTTGGATGAATATGGCGGGAGATGGGGCGGAACTGTCTACGCGTGGAACTATACGTGTAATTTTAATAATTTAAAGGATGCCGCCAATTTAATACAGGAAGAAAGCGAATTATCTTATTCTGTAAATGATCCTGAATACAAAACAACAGGTGAGCCAAGGTTTTATCTGCCATTTTATGTAAAAATTACAGATAACGCGGACAATGTTACAATTACGCATTATAAACTCTGCGTAGACCCAAATTTAGATATACCTATGGTAAATATAAATTATCCTGCGGATCTTTTAGTTGGAGGAGAAATAAGATTGTCAGGCATTGCAAGCGATAATGACGCTGTGCACTCGGTACAGATAAGAATAAAAAAATATGATAGCAGCTTAAAAAACACTTTTAAATATTATATCCCACAGGGAACAAATGCTTTTTACCCGAACTCAAGCTACCCCGTATTCGCTCATGAATCTGACAGCTCAGGCTGGTTTAAAGCGAATCTTATAGGTGACGGGAATCTTGTAAATTGGTTTTGCAATATAAACTCTGATGGCGGCTTAGATCCGCATGGAACTGAGACCCAGGCCTTTGTTACTTTCCAAATTCGAGCCTTTGATACCAAAGATTTAATCCATCATATAATTCCCGATAAGGTTGGGCCTGTAACATCTATGGATGTAATTTTCAGCGCGGGCATTCCAACGATTAGTAACCCTGTTATTAAAAGACAAGGTCTTGATGACGCTGTGTATACAGAAAATTTGCGCGTATCAGGTGAATTTAAAATTACCGCTATACTGCGCGATGACGATGGAATTAGAAACGTAAGAGTGCGGTTTAATGGTGAAAATTACATAAAACTAGTGGAAGAGAGAAGTACGCTCTCTTCACTGCCTGCAGGCTGGGAAATAAGCGAAGAAAAATTTAATCCAAACTTTAATAAATATGAACGCGTTTTATCTATAACTGTGGATACTATCAATACTAAAAACTTTCCATCTCTGGGTTACGGAAAAACCGGAAATATGATTATGGATATTCAAGTTACAGACATGAATTCAAATTCATTTACATCTAACGCTCAATTTAAATTTGGTATAGATAATTTTTACCCAAGTTTAATTATTGATACGCATAACAGGGCAAGCGGCGTTTCTTTTAAATTGCAGGGGACTGCAAGAGATTATAACTCTTCTTCAGGTTCAATTCAGGGTTTAGAAAGAGTACTCGTCTATTTTGAAAAAGCGCAAATAACAGGAGCTTCCGGCAGCGCTGGAGCAGCTAACAGAAAAATTATAGGTACAGGAGAATTTTTTAATCAGCATGGAGTAAACTGGAAAAATCTTGGCGCCGCTGTAACGTATCCGCATGTCAGGGATACAACAATCGCTGACGGATACGGCGGCGCTTATGGGCCAAACACGCGAAATTTCGCGAATTTTCCAGCGCTAAAACTCACAGACAAGGGAAACCTTGGCATGGTTTGGGAATCTGAACACGCAATGGTAATTGACAGGCAGGAGTTAGACGAAAACGCGGATATAGATATGGACGGCACCTTTGGAGAAGTTTGGGATGGAACCATAGAAATTGACTGGATGGCGCGTTTTAATACAACAAAAAATGGATTTTCGGACGGGCCTCTTTTAGTGCATTATATCGTTATAGATAAGGCACTTAACGCGGCAAGGTATATAAGCGATATATACATAGAAAATAATAAACCCCTTATTACTCATATTAATCTTGGCACCGATATTGACGGAAACGAAGATGTAGAAGCGTGGAAAAATTCAGACGATAACGGTGAATTTTTTAAAGAAAAACAAACAATTGGTTTAACTAGCGCGGCAAGCTCAAAGATCAATTTTGGGCCTGAATTCAGAGTAAGAAACAACAGATTTACTTTAATGCTGGATACTATCGGAGGTAACGGCACAAAGGAATACAGAGTCTCTTATGTTACGCAAAACCCAATACCGGTTTCCGCTTCTAATTTAGAAAGAGGAAAGGTATATACAATTACAGAGCATGGAGGAATAGACTGGGTTAGATACGGCGCGCCCAATAATAATTTAAACACCACTTTTACAGCGACAGGAAGGCATGCAGGCATAACAAGCGCGAGGGCAATTTCGTATAACGAGCAAAGGACAAAGAGCGGCGCTTTTACAGGCAATGAAGTAAAGGCAATTAATTTTACAGATGCCGATTTTGGGCTTGAGGATAAGGGCTTAATTCCCGATTCTATTAAAGATTCAAGCGGCGTTATACTTGCGGCTAATCAAAACAAACGCATGTTTATTGTCAGTGTATATGATTCTACTGTCGCGCAAAGACCGCGCGAAGACCAGAACGCCCATTCATGTTTGTTTGCTGTCGATATTGATAATATTGATTCTAAAATGCCAGAAATTTTTATAAATCCATTCCATTGGAATAGCGTTAACGACAATTCACTTTACGAAAATTCCAAAGAGAACGGGCATATTGAGCTTGAAAGCGACCTTCCGCAAAGTAAATTCACAATAATAAATTCAGGCGTTATGGATAGAGACCCGAAGGTTTCGGGAATAATAAGCATTCGCGGAACTGCCTTTGATAATAATAACATAGAAAAAATATTATTTACTGTTGCGAATAACAAGGAAGAAACAGCGGCGGTTTTTAATCCAAAGGCAAACGGCGGGTGGCAAAGTTACGGCAGCCTGGAAAAAAATAACGCGTGGCAGTTTAAAATTTTAAAGGCTGAATACGACGCGCAGGGGCATCAGGTTGAATGGCAGCTTGATATCGATACAAGCAAGATAACGCAGAATGTAACAGGAGCGGACATTGTTTTAAAAGTAAGCGCGAATGATAAAAATGAGGCGAACACAAGCGCGCCGAGTTATGTGCAAACAACCACGAATAAAAAAACATCTTATTACCGTATGGACATAGTGCCGTATATTACAAAAGTTTCAACAAGTAACAGAAGCGCTGGCGCCTTAAGAGACCAGAACATACGTTCAGCAGACGGGAAATATTCTGTACGCAGAGACAACAAAAATATTATTACAATAGAAGGTTTTAATTTAAACCCCGCTGGCGCTAATGGGGGAGTGTATTTGCTTTCCAGCCAGTATAACGAAACACAATTTAACCCGGTTTCTAATCCCCCGGCAACAGGGCAGGGAGTAACAAAACTTAGCGTAAGCAGAAGCAGAAACTTTAATTCCTTGCAAATAGATAACACAGAAAATTCAAACAGCGGCTTTTTGACAATTTGGACAAACGGCATAGCCGTGCTTAATAATATCAATAATAACGAAGCAAGGGGTAATTTTAAATTAATTACAAGCGGCAGCAATTCAGCTAACGGTTACAACGAAGAAAATATGCCAAATAGAGAGGCTGACCGTTTTACAACAAAAAATATTACATTAACTGACGATCGCTATATACAGTTTTATCATGTTGTTGACACAAAGATAAGCAATTCAAGCTTCCCCGTAATGTTAATGAATGGAAACAATCCTGTTTTTGGATATTTAAAAGATAACGGAGGCCCCTCGTCAGCGGCAGGTAATAACGCTGGAACAGGAGCGGGAAGTTTAAACCCGACTTACGCTGTACCTCAGAGGAGGGAAGTGAACGGCGTTACAGGAGATGAAATTTATACAGAATATTTAATAAAGGGCTCAATGTGGGATGGTATGGGAATGACGCGTGACGAATCGGGACGTTTTTTGCAAGCAACGACATTCGCTCGCGACCAGTCAACCTTCCATTTAATTTACGACAGGTTTTGCGAGCTGTATACGCCCGCAAGCGGTTTTGGCTGGGGTACCGGCGTTTCCTTTGGAACAGGAGGTTTATTTTTTGCACATCAGGCAAGCACAAACACTTTTTCTCTGGAAACTGTAAACTATACAGGAAAATTAAATATTTTCAGGTATCAATATCCAAAATTATATGCTAAAGGAAATTCCAACACGGCGGCAGGCGCGGTTTTTTATCTTTTATATTTTGACGAAGTAACAAAGGAACTCGCGTTTAGAAATTTTAAAATAATAAATAATAACAGCGCCACTCCGCCTGCGAATTGGATTCATTTATCCAATACAGGAAGCGACATGGCGAATAACACTTATAATTTTAATCACACAAACATGAGAGGCTATGACGGAGCGGGTTTTGCACCGACAAGCGGAGTGCCGTCTAATCAATATGATAACGCACGGTCTTTAGAAGCGAGAAAAAAGGCGGCGGATAACGCGTCAAGATTTTTTGATTTAGCTGTAACAGATGACAACCATGTAATTGTTATTTATTACGACGAAGCGGTATCCAGGCTCAAATTGCGTTACTCTAAAAATGAAATAAAAGGCGAAGCTCCAACAGCAGATATAGATTGGGAAGATTCGAGCGTCAATTTCCCCATAAATGTTGGAACCTATGTTTCGCTTGTTTGCGACGGCAGCAGCCTGCACATAAGCGCGAACGACAGCAGCGCGGGCGATTTAATTTACATTTTTGTTCCCGACTATAAAAAAGCCGATTATCGAGCCGTTGCGGTAGATAAATACGGAACCACAGGAAACTGGACGGACATCAAACTCAAACCGGGAACAAGCGGAGAAAAGGCAGTACCTTACATAGCCTATTTTAACATGGCGGACATAGGCAGCCGGGACAGCAATAAAATCGCCTGGCTCAAGCAGGGAGTGGGGAAGGCTCCTGCCGCTGGCTCGGACTCTAACGGCTTTACGACAGGAAAGTGGGAATACGCCGTAGTTCCGGCAATAAACGCCCCGGCTGGCGGATCCAATAAGTTTCAGAAGGTAAACCTGGGCTTTAGGCTGGATAATACCCCAATTATTGGCTATTTAGCCTCAAATATCGAGTTCGCCTACCCCGTGGGTGAGTGACAGTCATAGTGTCAGTCACAGTGTCAGTCACCTAAGACTTCTTCCCAAAAATCCCACAAAAACTCAAAAAATTAAAAAAATCTCAATTAATGTTTGACAATACAATAAATGTAGTGTAAATTTAGGGTTATAAAGACATTTCTTACATTTTGGGCGAATCTCTAAAAAACCCCGCCATAGGTGGGTTGACAGGAGGGCTATATGGCCATGAAAAACCTCAAAAACTTCTTTTCGGTTTCTATTCTAATTTTATCTATACTCGCGGGGACAGGGTTTGTATTACTTTTTACAAGCTGCGATTCTCCCATGGGTCTTGGTAAACCAATAGACTTTGAACCGCCAAGGTTGATTCTTACCGAACCAAAAAATTCACCTATTTACGTCACGGAAGAAACAGTATTAAGAGGTACTGTTACAGATAACGTAGCGGTAAAACATGTTTACCTGCGCGACGCTGTTACAATGGAACCGATAGCGGCTAATGTTTTAATACAGGAATTAATAGATAGTAATAGAACCTATTGTGAATACTGTCAAAATTTAACTAAAAAAGATCCAAATGACAAGCGAATAATTCCCGCTTTGGCTCACGCAAAAATAACAAATGGCATATGGGAGATGAAGCTGGCGTTTGATGAATCACGTAACGGAGAAAAATTAAGCGTAGACATTGTTGCCTTTGACAATATGGATAACTCTGACGATACCTCGATAAAAACAATTTCGATAATTATTGATACAAATCCACCATTAACAGAGGACATTGTAATAAAACGTTCCGATTCAAGAGAAGCCTTCTTTGAGAAACAATCGGAATTAGAAGCTCTAAGAGTTGAACCCAGAGGAATGGAAAAAGTCGCCAATGTAAACCGTTTCCAAAACGGATTTTTTAATATACTTGCGACCATCTCGGAAAGTGAAACAAGAATAAACGATACCCTAAGATTAAATATATACGACGCGGAAAATGGCATTGATGATATTCTTATACAACTGGAAATAACCAGTGATTCTTCCCTGTATTCTCCAAAATGGCTTATTAGCGAGACTGATATTCTCGCCGCCGGCGAACAATTATGGCCGGGTTATACAGCTGCTTATGAAGCAGGTACAAGTTATATTTACCGCGTTGCCACAGAAGTGCATGACAGAAGTTTTAACGTAGGAGTAAGTCACGTAACATTAGAAGAAGAAGGCTACTTCTTAATGTCGTTTAACGCTGACGAACCCAAGGGAATTCTTGACCCGATAGTTGGTTCAACAGTAACAAGGGGCGGAACCATCCCCGTTGAATTTTTTGATGACGACCAGCTCTTGTGGGCGTACACAGGGCTTTTAACCTACGACCAGTGGCACGGAACAGCGCAGATTGCTTCCGGCGTGTCTTTACCCGGTGGTGGAGCAACCGAAGAACAAAAACTCGCCTTCCTACAAACAAGGCTTCTTGCGAATCAGCCGGTCTATAACTGGCGTTATGACAGATACCCTGGGAATACAACAGAACCCATAGAAGAACTTATTGGCGGCAGAACATTGAACGAAAGAACGATTTATCTGCAAGCCGGAAATGGCGAAACGGATTACGGCCAGTTCTTCTTGTTCAGTCTTGTCGCGGATAAAAAACTTAAACCCCACGAAGGCGACGGCCCAAGGGACACAAACAGGACAAGAACAAAGGGAAGATCATGGCTCATTGATGTTGTAGACGAAAACGCTCCTTTAATTGTTCTTGATGTCGAAAACGGATGCCCGGAAGAAAACACCTTCCCATCTCCTCTTACAAACGGGGAATATTTTACCTTAAAGGGTTACACCCTACGCGAGAATGGTAACGACCAAAACGGTGTTATAAAATTACGCATGGCGTGGATACCTTCCCGTATGGAATACGGCGCTGACTCTCATATTGCTGCGGTGCAGGCTGCGCTTAGCGCTGATAATTATCCTACCAGTATTTCCGCTAACCCAGCCTTAGCCGGAGTACAATACTGGGACTTTAATTTCGCAACTACTAGCAATGGCGGTATTAGTTATACTTACAACAGCGACCAGAATGAGCAAATAGGTCCTAATAAATTCAGAAATCAACCTTTCGCGCGTACCTTTAGCGTTCTTGGTAATGTAGTTACTGCTGGAAACCCCGCACAGGCAGTCTCCTCATGGAAGGACTTCCATTACGGTTGCGCTCCCGGTGGCTGTATACAAGACATTAACGAAAACCCCATTTGCCGCGAAAACGAAAATAAACTCTTTGTAATATTTGCTGAATGTAACATGGGGCATCAGGTTTACAGGCAGATGCGTCTTTTGGGAAATAGAACCCCTCCTGATCTTTCTGTTTTTGATATTTCCGGGAACATACTGGATAGCAGAATTGATGACCTAAGCGACCCAAAAATTCCTAATGTGCAGCTTCCGGCAAATGGTTCCGGTATTCCAAACACTACTTATGACAATGCTCTTAGAGCGTTTAATATTAGAGACGATCTTTATAGTCTTTTTAGAAACGTTTCAATTAACGCTTCAGGTCAATTTATTATTGAGGAACGCCAGAGGGCGATTCCCTTCCAGATGTATACATGGGGTACAACGCTAAAATACTGGGCAAGGGCCCTGCCCAACGGCGACCTTAGAGTAAAAGCGATTAGAATGAGAGATATAACTACAGATGTGGAAAAGTCTGTAGGCAGTAATTATAGAACAAACGACAATTCTCTTATCTTTGTAGAATATTATCCTGACGAAGCGCAGAGGGTATTCCTTTTTGAAGCGGAAGATTCCCTTGGCAATATAGCGAGAATGCAGCGTACTATCGCTGTAACAAACGCGGCAAGGCTTGAAAAAATCACTACAGAAAAACTCAACGGAACATACGGCATAGGTGAAATAATAGAACTGCAGGCTGATTTTTCAGGTCAGATAAGGGTGGAGCTTGGAACTCAAGGTCAAAGACCCTTATTAAATGTAAGGTATCCGGTTAAAAACCCGACCACCGGAGTTGTTACACATGTAATTGATCAATTACCCGCCTATATAGAAACTCCGGGTGACGATATTACTAAGGCAACCTTATTCCTTAAATTCAGATTTGTAGTTCCAGCGAATGCTGTTAATAATACGCCATTACAAACGATGTATGACGGAGACAGTTTAGGCGGGGACCCAGCAGCTGACAAGCACACGGATCGTCCCTTAAGTCTTTTACAGGGAACAAGGATTATCGATGTTAACAGGGACCAGCACGCCTTTATTCCCGGCTATACAATTGGAAACGCGTCCATGCCTAACTGGATAACAAACAGCGGTTCCTTACAGACTGGATTAGGCAGCGCGCCTGGGAAAACGATTTTACTTGACGGTATACGTCCTGTAATTACCGCTGTTTCAATAAACGCCGGTAAAGCCGCGCATTCAACCAATAATTATTATTTTAAAGATGGTGACACAATAGAACTTACCATAACAGCTGATAAACCAATTTTAAACGCGGATACGCCTGTTCTTCAATTTACTGTAAGAAACCTCGCTGATAGTGGTGATACAGTAGCGAATAATAATACAGCCTTCTTGTATTCAAGACAGGATGGAACAAATTCCTTAGTCTTTAGTCTTCCTGTTACTTCCATCGCGCAGGACGGACGAATAAGCTCGATAAGCCTTGTTAGAAGTATAATTACAACTACCAATGCCAATCCGGCTACGACTACTAATCAATATATCGCGGCAGGAAGCGGGGCTCTGTTATCAAATAATCAGGTTGTAAAGGTAACTGTCGGACCAAAAACTTTTTGGTTAAGAGTTTTTACCGCTACCAGTAGAACCTTTAGATTGTATAATTCAGAGACAGACGCAAACGGCGCCGGTAATGGTGTTTTTGTAGGCAGTGGCGCGATAGATATTGTACAGAGTGAGAGAATTACAGATAGGGTAGGCAATGAATTAATTAACAGCGATAACCTTAAAACTAACTCGGCTGTAAACGCCATGAATCTCTACATAAAGAAAGTTCTACCTCCAATGCCTGTAGTAACGCTTGCGAACACTACTCCTGCTTTAAGTGTTAATTTACAAAGCGCGGCGGCGACTTATAACCATGGCGTTTCAATGACAATTAACGCTTCACCCACCGGGAGTGGTTTTGGTGCGTGGGAAGATACAATTGAATATTCATTGGACGGCGGACTCCAATGGCTTACATACTCAGGAACGGTTACCGGTATTGCAAATGGTACGCATAATATTCGCGCGCGGTATAAAGACCGAGCCGGCAATGAGGGCTACCAAAGGCACCGCTGCACGGCGACGACGAACGCGAATTCAACAACCTGCCAGACTACCAGAAACTATAGCTGCGCCGGCACAATACAAATTAACTCGGAATTCCCAAAATTAAACGCTGTAACAGCGGTACAGCCAACCGGCTGGTTTACCGCGAACGCGGGGCAGAATACCCTTACCTTTAATTTAGCCTTTGAAGATCAGGTACAGGTCGCGACTAGCGGTAATACAACAGTAACTATTACCCTTAGAAACAGAAATGCCGTGAATAGTTCTGATCCTGTAACAGGGTCGTCCGCTATTTTATTAAACGCGGCGACAGGGCAAACCGGTTTAAGAACCAGTATTCAATTTAACTGGCAAAATATTTCAGGAAAAGAAATGCCTGATGGCTTATATGTTTCCGATGTAGTATTAACAGGTTTAAGAGACAGTTTTGGTAACGCTGGCGGAAGCGGCACAGCAACAATTTCAGGTACAACTCCTTCCGCTATATCGATAAATAGCTGTCCTAACCTTGTCGCCGGCTACAGGGTAGACGCGATAGCGCCTACAATCAGTTCAAGAACGCCTGTGTCCGGTGAAACTTTAACAAGTACAGCAAATGGAAGCAGCGGTTCTGCGACTTATAACCGTGTAATCACGCTTACATTTAACGAATCTGTAATAAAAGGTGTTGGTACTATTACAGTGCGTCCAAGAGGTACTTACGCTATACCTGCTGTTTTTGAAAATGACGGGTATTTCCTCCAGTCAAATGAAAATGGTACAACTTCACGCGCGACATCATCAGGGCAGAATAGAACATATATTCCAAGTTTGTATGACATATACAATAACAGCGCTTTAACCGCCGCGAACCGTGTCGCTTTATTAAGAAGCACAACAGCTGCAAGCCAGAGCGCGAGCGTAACAGGAGCTACAGCGCCATCTTCGGTAGAAGATACAACAACTCCAAGCATGTCTCGTCTTTTAATTAACGCAAGAACAGGACGTAACACAGGTCCGTATATTTTAATGACACATGGGCTAATATCCGGTCCCGGATACACCGGTAATTACACACAGACAGGTAATACTACAGATGGTACAGGCGCGAACGCTCCAAATCCCGCCGGAACATTTATGGTTCCCGATACAGTATCAAAATGGGTGCTTGATTATCAATACGGGATTAATCAGGATGTCGCGGCTGTAAATAATATCCGCGCGGCTCTTACAGCGGCGAAATTCCGCTGGCAGGAAGTTGATGTTGTAAACAGTAATGTTGTCATAAGCGAAAATATCGTTACCATAACACTAAATGAACCTCTTTTACACGGCTTGCAATGGGATGTATCATATCCTGTCGGAACATTTACAGACATGGCAGGAAATAACGCCGCTATTGAAGATTCATACTGGCTCTGGTCGAACGGAGTGCAAACTCCTGTTGTCCGCGTAAACAGAAGAAGTTACGACGGCAGAACGTCCGAATGGCATCGTTCAAGAGGCGCCTCCAATAATTATACATTCGCTAATCCGACCAATACCACGGATGCGAACTGGGGTGCTAATACAGCAGTCGTCTCTGATGCGACAACAGACGTGGGATGGGGAATAACTAATTTTAATAGAATACATTATCGGGTTGACTGCGAGTCGCCCGGAGCCGCGTTAACTGTAGGAACACATAAAGGTGCTTCCGACATTAACGCAACAGACGCTAACGCGAGAGGATCCGCAAGCGCGGCATGGACAGGCTCTGTTTTAGCAGCAAACGCAAACGCGACTGATATTAACGGCGCTTATGCATGGGATAGAGCGGCGGAAAATTTACCCGGTACATGGGTATTAAACAACATAATAAGAAGATCAAGAACAAGCGGAACCCAATCATATTCTGTAAATACAAAATCAGGCTTGCCGGAAGTCCGTACATACGAAGGCACATACAGGGGTTATAGATCGTACAACAGAGATTATACTTTAACTGATCTTGAGGGTATTACGCTAGCTTCAGCTACGCTTAATTCCCGCGGCGGGTATCAGAATATTCTTACGTATGAAGCGCTTGAAGCGAACAAAAGCTATGTCGCAGCCCAGGCGTCATTAACAAGAGACGGAACAGGAACTATTCACGGTAGCAGCAGTAAGGGTTATGAAGGTATATTTAGAACGGTTATTGCCTTTAATTTTGGAACCGGTCTAAGCGAGAATCAGCTTTTCGTACAAGGCTCCAATGTTAAAAACGGTATGCCTTCTGTTTCGGGCTTCCCTGTGCGTGACGCCGAGGAAACAGGCGATAATCGTTTTATTAAAATGTTTTTCAGAAATACAACCGGTAACACACAATTTTATTGGGTAAGTACAGAAATTGTATGTGAATGGTACTTAATATCATGGGGCGGAGGCGGTACCCACCAAAATGTTGGTGAGGCAAACAATTACTCAACGGTTGGTTATGGTGATTTAACTTATGGCTATAACGTTACGAGATATGGACGTTAAGGGAGGAGAAAAACATGAAAACGATTAAATCAATTATTTTAATTACAATATTGGCTGCGCTGGTTTTCTCCTGCGATAATCTAATAGGGCTTGGACAAAGGTTAGATCTAGAAGGTCCCGAAGTAGTTATTAAAAATCCAGCTTCAAGAAAAGCGGTGCCGTCTGTTTTTACATTGGAAGGTATAATAAATGATAACAGCAAACCAATAAAAACAATATTAATTACCGCAGAAAAAAAAGGTGAAGCCTTTGCCAAGCAATGGCGGTTTAATGTTAATAAGTGGGAAGTATCGGAAAATTATGGCTCAGGCTGGCAGGATTATACCGCTGATGGTTTAAAATGGAAAGTGTCAGATAACTATGGCGCAAATTTCAATTGTTATGAATATGCATCTAATGTTTTAAATAAGGAAGAAACAAATGACTTTGATGCTGTACTGGACGGACTGCAAATAGAAGAGGATGAAAAAGAGAAATTAAAAAGAAAAAAAATAATATTTATATGGAATCTTCCTGTAGATTTATCTATAAACGGAGTTCCGCCAATGGACGACGAATATCTGTTTACGGTTCAGACATGGGATACAAGCGGAAATTCTGCTGATAAATCAATCAGCACCCGTGTTTTAATTATAGACAGAGACCCACCAAAGGCTGATATTATAAACCCTGTTATTTACAGAGGGCAGGATGCCATAACAGAAAATAATACTTTAGTAACACTTCATGCTATACCGGATAACGGACAGGAAAGATTTGAACCTGCAAATATTGGCAGATTTTTAACACAGGGTTTTGATCTTCAATGGCAGATAGAAGATAATCATGATGTAAGGTCTGTAGATATAAGGTTTTATAATTTTGATACCGTAATAGACCAGGAGGTAAGCACTGCATTACCGGGAAATTATATTTATAGGTATCAGAAGCCTATAACCGAAGAAGAAGCAAGCGGTACAATAAAACCCAGCGGCAAGCAAATAGTTCCAGCTCTGGACGGGATGAATATTAATTATGCATATGACGGTGAATTATTAAATCCCATAACAGAAAAAACAACAATTAAAGTTGTAGTAACCTGTTATGATGCTGCCGGGAATCCAAATCAGGAAAAAGTTTTAGGTTATATTATTTATTGGCCGTTAGCTGATGAGCCGTGGATTATTTATACCGAAGATATGGAAAAACCATACGAAGGCAATAAGGAAAGACAGGATCCTCTTAAACATTATGATGATTTAGTTGGAACACCAAGAAAAGATAACCCGGATGAAAATTATAAAGACCTTAAAGATGTCGTAGAAGCAGAAGCATTTATGATATATCCGGGAAGAACTATAAGAGCAAACGCATATCATAACCATGGTATTACAGAAGTGAACTTTAAATTATACGAATATGATTTTAGCAGCGGTTATGGTACGTATAATAAGAATAAAAATGTATCTTCCTTAAATACAGAAGGTACTTGTACGTCCTGCGGTAATAAACATATTGCAGAAGCATCCTGTTTTAAATTGAATGAGCCGCGTCCTAATGGCAGTTACTCAACTATTTTCCCATGGGAATTCAGGCCTCCTGCACGTTCCGGCAATTTTATTGTAGAAGCAACAACGACAAGTATAGGCGGAAAGGTAAGCCATGCGAAAATTGCGCTTTTTAGGGTGCAGGATATTACATTCCCTGATTTCCCAGAACCTATAGAGCCCAGCGCTTCTGATCCTTTATTCATGCATGTAGATATAGATGAAAATACGGTTACTATATCGGGCATAGTGCGTGACGCCACAATGGTAGAAACTCTTGATTTAGTATGGATAAATCCGCAGTCGGCAAATTTTGCTACACAGAATCAAATAAGATTCTTCCGTGAGCCGGATTTTGAAGGCTGGCAAAAAGTAAACAATTCAACGAATGGAGTACCAAGTATTAGTCTTGATAAAAACGGTCCTTACGTATTAGAATCTGTTCTTGAAAATGAAGCCATAGCCAATGGAGTGCATCCAACGGGCTTACCACAGCCTAATAAAATTTGGAGATTAAAATTAATTCATGAAGGTGAGGACACAGATACAAGACAGGTTTTTAGTTTTTCTATTACACTTAACCTAAAAGATGATCTTAATATCGCGTTAGATGATCAGTCCTTAAACAGCCAGACCTTTCTTTTAAAGGCGAAGAACCCGGATAACCGCAGTACAATTATAACTTATGCTCCGCAGGGAGATGAATCTCCGCCTGTAATTAGAATTCTTAATGTAATTGTTGATGACGGGAATCCGTATATACCGCAGCAATACGCTCTTATGCCGCGTTTCCATGGCGGCGAGACAATTACTATTAACGGAAGCTGGAACGAAGATTCTGCTGAGTATCTACCTATAGATGAATACTTCAGCGATAATTTTGAAGCAGAAATAAACGGTAAAGTAATTCCGCAAAAAAATATTACGGTTAGTTATAATGATCCTGCTGTAAAATCATCGGCGGGAACATGGCAGGCTGTTATAGAAGTAGGAGAAGATGATATTTACGCTAATGATCTTTTGGATTCGCTTGTTCTAGAAGCAAGAACAAAAGATTTTGGCGGTAATGTTTCTTCTGCAGGCGGTTCATGGCTTGTGGAAAGCGATGATCTTCGTTTATTGCGTATTTCCAGTAATGACGACGGAACAAAAAAACTAGGAGAAAAAGTAACTGTCTTTATTGAATTCAGCAAGGCTGTTCAATTGCGCTATACGAATACTGTGCCTGTATTGTTATTAAATTCTACAGGAACTGGAAGTGCAGCAAGAGCCGTATACAAGTTAAATGAATCTTTAAGCACAAGACATGAATTTGAATACACTGTGTCGGCTAATAACAATACTCCTGTTAATTCCCGTCTTAATGTAACAGGAATAGAAGGCGGCGGTTCAAACTGGAACCAGGATAATTATCCATTTACATGGGTAAGAGGATCGGGCGAGACAAGAGAAGAAATAAGAGTAACAATGAATGCGGCCCACGCTTATAATAAGGATACAAACAATGTGGTTTCTAATGGCTCTGTTACTCCCGCTGTGACGGATGGCAGATTATACGCTCGCAGGCTTCCCGTTACAGATAATAACTCAGATGCTGAATATCAGTTTACATTAGGTGCAGGTAAAAATATTATAATTGATACACAAGCCCCAACAGTAACAGGTATTACAGATACAATTACAGGTACTACTGCCCAGCATTATAAAGCAGGCCAGGATATCTATATAAAGCTTACATTCAGCGAAAATGTCAAAGTAGGAAGCTCATTGCCGCGCTTGCAACTGCGTTTAATTAACCCGGCGAATCCTGCTGGTTTTGTAAATGGTTTAACGTCCAATAATTCTAACGATGTAAGAGTAAGCGGACAGGATATTACCTTCAAATACACAGTTGTTGCCGGTGATACTACAGGCAATAATCCAATTCTTATAACAGGACACACTGGAGAAATAACAGATTTAGCAGGAACTCCACTTGCCGCGAACGGTATTTCCAATTTACAAGAATCTATAAACGCTAATTCAACTACGGACAGAACAATTCAAAACAGGTTTATTAATACCATTAAACCCGGTGTTCCTGTAGTAAGGCTTCTTTCTAGTAATACTACCGCTAATGACGCGAACGCTATTTCAAATTATGTAAATGGCACAGCTGCTGCTAATTTAAATTACGGAAGATCAAACGCGAG
>Ga0209755_10004095_pt1 | contig 17558 bp, 16 predicted proteins | sample TergutCo191P1_FD_187301 | JGI IMG/M metagenome (GOLD analysis project Ga0209755, IMG submission 187301) | Cornitermes sp. P1 segment gut microbial communities from Petit-Saut dam, French Guiana - Co191P1 (SPAdes) (version 2) | ecosystem: Host-associated > Arthropoda: Insects > Digestive system...
CAGGAACAGCGTATTCTCCATGCTGTTCAGTACATCGGATGTTCTGCGGGAACTCTACTCAGCAATCGAAGGCGTTGACATCCCGCATGATGCCGTCGTCAGCATTAACACCCTTTCTGACGTCTTCTTCATGGAAAAAATTAACGATCTTTCCTTCACAATAGACAACCGTATCGTAGTCCTTATCGAACACCAGTCCACAATTAATGATAACATGCCTGTGCGCTTCCTTATGTACATAGGCAGAGTCTACGAAAAAATAACAGAAAATAAAAAACGATACCAAAGGAAACTGTTAAAGATACCGAAGCCAGAGTTTATCGTTTTGTATAACGGGAAAGAACCCTATCCTGATTATAATGAGTTGAGACTGTCTATGGCTTATAAAGACACAGAAGGCTTAAAGAGAACAGAAGAATCATTACCACTGGAACTGGTAGTAAAGGTATACAACATAAACCACGGTAAGAACCCTGAAATGATGAAAAAAAGCGTGACGTTAAACGGCTACAGTTTATTTCTGGAAAAAGTAAAAGATTACAGCAGAGAAAAACCGCTTGAAGAATCGCTTGAAGATGCTATAAAATACTGTATAGAGAACGACATCCTAAAAAGCTTTCTGACAGAAAATTCTTCGGAGGTAATAAACATGCTAATGGGCGAATGGAACTGGGACGACGCAAAGGAAGTCTGGCAGGAAGAAGCCCGCGAAGAGGGACGGGAAGAGGGTAGATGCGAAGGCAGAGAAGAGGAACGAAAATATATCATTGAATTATTTAATCAGGGATTATCTGCGGAGGAAATCAAACAACGTCTCACGCAATGACATTGTTACATTCACCTGTGTATAAAAATTTAGATTAAATGCAGACAGTGTAAGTGCCGTCCGAAAAAACTTTGGGAGAACCCGCTTACGAGCCACATTATTCGCATATGATAAAAATTTACAATTTTAATACTATAAAAGAAATTATTGTGTCTCTCCAGCGGAGATGCCCAAAAATGTTTTTTCGGTCAGCCCTTACCCTGTCTGCACATAAAATAATATCTTAAATCTAAAACTATCATCCACAAATAAGTTGGTTTGAAAGTGACAGTCACCTATGCTATATGTGGTGGTGTTAGGTGCAATGGTACGCTATTAGTGGTATGGGTGACTGTCACTTTTTTTCACTTTTTCGCACTGCATAAAAAAAACCTGCCCTTACGGGCAGGCTTTTAAAATCCTAGCGAGGTTTGATTAATTTCCGGTTACTACCATGATGACTGTTGACCAGTTCTGTAATGTTCCGGCTGCTCCTGATGTTGCTTCGATAATGATGTACCTTGTGCCAATATCGCTAAAGTAGAAGTTAGTATCAAAGTCTAATTGGTATGTGCTTGCGCCAGTCGCAAGTGTTGTGTCCGCGTCATCCGTCCATGTAATGGATGTTAAATTAAGACTTGCAGCATTAGTTATTGATAAATTTACTTGCGCAGAAGTTGTTCCCAAATCAGCTTTACTGAAGTTAATTGTGAGACTTGCAAGCGCAGGTGAAAGATTGTTGTATTCGATTTCGCCAAGCGTTAGTTCAACATCATAAGTATCCGCTACATCAAATTTGGCGTATAAAGTTATGGCTTTGTTAAATTTGGATGTACCCTCTATCCATTCATCGCCCCAGACTCCGCCGGATGTTCCATTTTTAGTATGCCAACCGTCAAAAGCCGGGTATGAACCGCCAATTTGTTCAAAATATTGAAGCCCGCTTTTTAGAGTTGCATAACCTGTATTATCTGTTAATACTTCCCCGTGTTTATATGATAATGTTTGCGATGGAATTCCATCCTGCCCGTCAAGATTACTGAATGTTATTGTGTAAGTGCTTACTGAGTTAAGATTCGCAACAGTAAACGCATGCGATGATGTCATATTTTGCATAATATGAAGTATCCATGTAATCTTTCTTGATTGTAAATCTGTTCCTTCAGCGTCAATTGTGACACGGTAATAGCCTGCGGGAAGAGATGCTGTACCAACATTGTTGGTACTAGCTGTCAGATCATAATCAGCCGTATTAAAAACAGTGCCTGTTAAATCCTGCGAGTTTAAAGGAGTTAGATTCATTACCGCTGTATCTGCATTGCCTGGCAGCGTAATGTTCCAGCTAAATGTACCGGGTAAAGTAGCTGCTGTTATCGCAAGCATTTGAATTGTTCCCGCATTAGCTCCGCCTTCTGAAACCGAAACACCAGTAGTAGAACCGGCTGCTACAAGATTACCAGCAGTTACAGTTCCTATATAAGCGCTGACCTGTATTCCATAAGTTCCTTCTTCCAGAAGAACGGCATCAAAATCTGCATAAGCAATAGGTTGGTTTGCAAACGCTGAACCTGTGCCGCCATTAGTGACAGTTATTGTATATACAAGTGTATTAAGAGCAGGTATTGTAGGAGTAATTGTACGCTCGGAACCTGATGAATCTTTAATATTGAGTTTCAAATACCCCATGCCGGGGGGCGCCTGCAGTTTTTGCTGGGTTTCCAGCTCGGTGATTTCGCCCAATGGTTCAATACAAGTAGTTAAGAGTAATGCCGATACCAGCATTACAGCCGCCAATGCGGCGTATATGCCGCCTTTACTAATTTTCATTTTCTTTCTCCTTACTTGTTAATTTATCGTTTAATGGATTTAATCCAGTAACTCCTATGTAACCTCTATCTCTACAACCGCCGAATATTTGACGCCGTTTCTCGTTCCTTCCACAGTGATAAAATGCGTGCCTGCCATGTTAAGTCCAAGTTCCGTTATTCTGTCGTCAGCGAAATTCATGTTATACGCGCTTCCGCTGAATAACGGATTCCCCGGATCATCATAATACCATATAACGGAAGTAAATGAAGACGCATTGGTTATCGTTATTGGAATTATAGCATCACTTGGGATTCCTGTGCTTAATTTGTCTCTGTCAAACTGTACGGTTGCAACATCAACGAAATCGTTATCTTTCGGGTTTTGAATACTGGTCAGGGTGACGGCGACAGGCAGCGGGCCAAGTTTGACTGCGACGCGCAGTACCCTGAAGCTGTTTATGGCGCCCGAACCGTCGTCTTCCGCGATTACATAATCTGCGGTGACGCCTTCCCCATATAATTCGATGACAAGCATTCCTGCCGGAGCAGACGCAACAAACGGAACGTTGGAAGGTTGGCCTGAACTTGGGTTTAAAACAGGAACGCTTACTACCGAATAACTTTTGTCAGCGTTAAGCGCAGGAACAAGGTCCAGGAAAAGAGATTCGTCAGGAGCTGGTATTATCATGCTGCCTGATATTGTGGCAGCGCTGCCTGTACCGAAAGATAACGGGGGGGAATTGTCAGTATCATAAAAAGTTACGCTGCCTGTAAGCGGTTTTGCGGCATTTACAAGGTACGTATAATCGTTATTCAGGCTGGTAACGGCTTTTCCGGCAGGTCTGCCTATTAAATTCAAGTTATTAACCAAAATTCCGTCCTTTGAGACGTATTTTACCCCCTGGGATACCATTTCTTCATTGAAAACTTCCACCATGTAGTACTTGCTTGCGTCAAGATTGCTGATTTTGGCGTTCTCCGCGATCAAACCGGGATCAGAATCAGCGTGTAAACCGACTTTTATCTTGCTTTTTTCTATAATTTCTATGATTTTTTCATCTTCAAGGAACGTCTCTAAATCGATAGGCTCCATTAAACATGCTGTCAGCAGCGCCATAACAGCGCATACCACACAGGAGGATTTGACGATTTTTGGAGACAATTTCCTCATTATCTTTAATATTAATACATTTTTAATAGAAATATCAATATGTATGCAAATTTAATAGGAAGATTTTTAAATTCGCACATTAACGCTACGATGTCAAAGTTGTGAGAAATTATTAATAACCACACTTCCATCAGGGAACCGGGCAATAACATCTAGATCTCCGCCCATAGCTTTTATGTGGCTTCGTAAGGTAGATATATACATATCTGTACGTTTTTCCAGTTTAGCTATTGCAGGCTGTTGAACATGCATAGCTTCGGCAAGCAGTTTTTGCGAAAGCCCCCGGGCGTTTCTTAACTTGGTAAGAGACATTTCCGCCAAAGTTGTTTTTACCGCGGCTTCATTTCTTGCTCTTCTTTCGGGACTCATTTTCGCTCTTAATTCTGAAAAATTTCTAGTCATTTTTTTTCTTCCTTTATTTCTTTCAGGTATTCATCATATATTTTATCTGCTTTTGGAACCATTTCATCATAAAAGTTATTATTACCTGCTTTATCACCGCCTATAAGCAGAATTGCACTGCGTCTGGGATCATAAGCATAGAATGTGCGTAACGGATGTCCTTTGCACTGACTTCGCAGCTCACGCATATTGCCATGTCTTGACTGTCTAATATCGGAACTGTGCGGATAACTTAATGAAGGCCCTTGATCCTCTAATAACATAACAGAACGATCAATTGCGTCTTGTTCTTTCTCGTCTAGAGTTTCCCACCATTCATTAAATTCATCTGTATATTCTACATTCCACACAAATATATAATATTCCATACATGGAATATTGTCAAGCAGTAATTTTATGTTGTTTGCAAGACAAAATTCATGTTTTTTCACAAAAACCGTGCGAAAACGCACGGTTTTGAATGTTTTTGCCTATAAATTTATATAAATTCGCGAATTCTTGCCATTTTCATTTGACAAACACATTGTTATTAAATAATCATTTAGGTAGTAAGTAATAGGGTTGTTCGATAACTTCAATTATTGATCAAGTCTAATAAAAAACGCAGTTTATCCGGCCCGGAAAGCAGGCGTGTTTTTTTGTAACATAAAGAAGCCGTATGGTTTTCTTTTTATTTTTTAAGATGGAGTGTATCATGAAAAAGTTTCTCTGGACGGGCTTTGCGATAATACTGGCATTGTCTCTAATCACCTGCGAAATGACGCCGATTGCAGTAATTGACGAGTTTGCGACTTATGAAATAGACGCAAACGACAATCTAAAAAGCGTTACCATTAACCTTAACGGCGGCGGCCCTGCAAGGAACGTGTCACGCGCCCTTTCCGACGCGATAGCGAAATCAAGTTATAACTATTTCGAAGTTGTGTTTCATGGCGGCGCTACGCCTGTTATCGCAAGAGCGAGATGGGGTTTTGGAGAAGCCGGCATTATATCAGGTGTATACAGAACAGCAGCCGGTGTCGATTATACAGCCGCCTATATAGCAACTCCTTCAGCTACTGCGGGCGCTGCTGTATTGTTTATCGGAAACAAGGATAATTCCAATCTTCTCGCTGTCGGGATACTCTCCCATATAGACGGAAATCCGGTTTCCGCTACTAATAATTTAAAAACCACTTCCACAACAGTTACATTTACGGTTTTATCGCTTGAAGCTGGCATAACGCGTCAATCATTGGGTAATCCGGCAACTGCCGAACCTTCAAACACTGGTACAAGAGCTCAGCCTTTTGTCGATGTAACAATAAGGGTTGATACTGCGGATATCGCTCCCTATACAGTATTCAAAGGCTTATATCTTGACGCTTCCGCGACCGCTAGTACCGGAAATTATACATTCGGTTTTACCGGACTTACTGCGCCAGGTGATGCTGCCGAAATAGCCAACAGGTTCTCGGCAATCAGAATTAGGGGAACGGAAGCTAAAATACTGCCAAGGTCTAATGTTAAATTTATAAAGGATGGAAGAACTTACAAACTGCCTGATGAAGTAATAACGCCTATTACGGCATCGTCTTTTACCGGCTTAACCGCCGGCGCCGCTCTCACTACTACAGGTTCAGTTGGATATTCCATAACAACAAATGAATTTTCCGGTTTGAATTCATTTACTTATGTAATCCCTGTCTACGCGATTACAGAGACTGTAAGCGTTGACGGCGTGGTTTCCTATCCGTGGCTGATAATGCCGGGTCAGGGTACTCAGGCAGAGTTGCTTGATAATAATACAACTACAGCGCTTGGCGGAAGCGTTTTAACTGTTATCGGCACGCTTCCTGTATGGGGTATTCTTCCGCAGGATACGCTTATGATTACAAAAGACGGTGTTCTTGTAACAAATTTTTAATATGTTACCGGATTAGGCAAGAGCGCAGTATGAAACGTTTTTTTACATATCTCCTGATTCCTGCAATGTACTGTTTCATAAGCTGCGCTCCGCCCATCGGCAATTTTGAAAGCGGCGGAAACGGAAGCGGTTCCGCCGTGGATTTTTGGATTATCGAAACAGTTAAAAGAGATTATTACATAAACGATAATTTTAACCGTGACAGGGATTTTTATATTACTTCCTTTGAAAAAGGCGACGAGATTCAGGTTTACGCGAATGAGCCGGGAGTTACAACCGCAATTAAACATAACCCCGATTCCGATGTATCTGTATCAAAAGGCGTGACAGTATCAACCTATCCTTTTTTGGAAGCGGGGCTGTATGAAGTAAGGGTAACCTACAAAGAAAAAACAAAAACATACCGCATTACTGTGCGCGGCGCTGAGCCGCCGCCCGGAGGCAGTTTGGACGGACTCGGCGGCGGAATATACTGGCCTTAGAAATATCAATATGAGAAAAACAATATTATCGATCTTTTTCCTTCTTGCCTGTTTTTCTCTTTATGCGCAAACTTTCCGCGAAGCAAGAGTTTATATTCCGCCTGTAACAGGCGCAGGCAGCCTAAGCGAAAACACTTTTTTTTACAGACTCATCACATACGAAGTTACCCTTCAATATCACTCTGTTGTAAGGAGCCAGGCGGGAAGCGATTATATTCTGCGCGGCTCCATCGATACCTACGCCGGTTTTTTATCAAGGAATCCCGCGGATAAATTGTCAGCTAACGCGGTGCCTGTTCCGCCTTCGCAGGGCGCGGGCGCACAGGGAGGAAGCTATGTTTTTAACCTTGAACTTGCCGATTCCAAAACAGGCGAAATTACAGGCGAGCAGTATTTAATTTACAGCAGCATCGATACTTCCGTAAACAGCCTTGTGTCCGTAATGATCTACAATCTTTTTTCCTGCGTTCCGGATCAGATGGAAGCGAACGACTGGCGCAATAACTGGTTTTTCCTTGAAGCTTCGGTTTTATGGTCGCCGCGCCTTTATATAAGCCAGATGCAGTCCTTTAACTGGCTTAATATCGGTCTTGGACTTGCGGCTGAATATCAATTTTTAAATTTTATGTCGCTCGGCGTCGGCGCGAACTTTACGCAGGACTGGCTTATTGTATCTTCGCCGGGAACGCTGGAGTACCGCGATTTAATACTTGAAGTTCCGTTATCGTTAAAGCTTGTTTTTAAACCCGGAGATCATCTGATGCTGGAACTTTACGGCGCGTTTTCCGTAAATCTTTCCATGATGCAGACAACAACAGTATCGCCATTTTCATGGTCCGCCGGATTTCAATTCGGCGTAAAAGCCGGTCCCGGCATTTTAATTATCGATCCGCGGTTCACCATGGACTTGTATCCTTCGGCGCTGGATGACATATTATTGTATAACCGCTACATAATGCAAATTGGCTTTGGTTATAAATTCGGACTTGCACCCAAGGGCTACAGGGATTATTGACCCCGATTGCGCGTTAGAAAATCTCTTCTTGCTTAATAGTACCATATATAGTATTATATTAAAATGGTAGGCATCAAGAAGCTCATTCAGAAAATGAAGGATCAGCCGCATGGGATAATATTGGATGAAGCTGACAGAGTGTTGCGTCATTACGGATACCATTGTAAACGGACTGAAGGTTCTCATCGTCAATATATTAATGAAAATGGGGATGTGATCACTATTGTAGCTAAAGGACAGATTAAAAAGGCCTATATTACCGCTATACTTGAACGTATAGGCGAAAATTAAACAGGGGTTAACACTAATGAATATTAAAAAATATCTTGAGCGTCCATATCATATAATTATTAAGCATATTGATGATGAATCCGGCTTATATTATTTTGCGACGGTAAGGGAATTTGACGGTTGTATGAGTCATGGCGATACACACGCGCAGGCTTTTGAAAATATACAGGAAGCCATGAAAGGCTGGATTAAAACAAAACTGGATAATGGTTTTTCTGTGCCTGAACCTATTGACGATAATAATTACAGCGGCAGATTTGTTTTGAGACTGCCTAAAAGCCTTCACGCGCGGCTTGCGTATGAAGCCGAGCAGGAAGGAGTATCGCTTAACCAGTATGCCTTATACAGATTGAGCAATTAAACTGATAACAAAAGAGTTTTTGCCGCCATTGACCCCGATTGCGCGTTAGTATACATTTAAATAATGGCTTATGTTAAAAATTTATTTGATCGCAATTTTTTAGAATACGCGTCCTATGTTATAAAAGACAGGGCGATCCCTGATCTTGAAGACGGTCTTAAGCCTGTCCAGCGGCGCATTCTTCATACCCTGTTTGAAATGGACGACGGAAAATTCCATAAAGTTGCGAATGTTTCAGGCCAATGCATGAAATATCACCCGCACGGAGAAGCTTCTATTAATCCCGCGCTTGTCGGTCTTGCCAACAAGGAACTTTTTATCGACAGGCAGGGAAACTTCGGAAATCTTTTTACAGGCGACGACGCTTCCGCGCCGCGCTACATCGAATGTCGCGTAACGCCGCTTGCCAAGGATATTTTTTACAATCCCAAACTGACAACATGGGTTGATTCCTACGACGGAAGAAACCGCGAGCCTGTTTTATTCCCGGCGAAGATTCCTGTCGTTCTTGTAATGGGCGTTGAAGGCATCGCTGTCGGCATGTCGACAAAAATTCTTCCGCATAACGCCATCGAAGTTCTGGAAGCTGAAATTGCCTGCCTTACAGGAAAAAAATTCGAGTTATACCCCGATTTTCCAACAGGCGGCTATGTTGATGTTTCAGGCTACGAAGAAGGCAACGGCAAGGTTTTAGTCCGCGCGAAACTTGACACACAAGACCCAAAGCGCATTTTAATAACAGAGCTTCCCTTCGGCTCGACAACCGAAAGCATTATGAACTCGATAGATTCCGCCGCGAAAAACGGCAGAATCAAAATCATGGGTATAAATGATTTTACAACAGACAAGGTCGAGATCGAAATAAAACTCGCGCGCGGCGTTTACGCGCAGGAAACAGTTGACGCGCTTTTCGCATTTACAGAGTGCGAGCAGTCGATTTCCGTAAACCTTCTTGTGATCAAAAACGGCCTTCCCGCCGTAATGACGGTAACGGAAATCATAAAGTATCACGCGAAGCAGCTTGTAAAAATTCTTACCAAAGAACTTGAGCTTGAAAAAAAGGAACTGCTGGATAAGCTTCACCTTCGCACGCTAGAGCGCATTTTTATAGAAGAGCGGATTTACAAAGGCATCGAAAAAATGAAAACGGCGAAAGGCGTGCAGGACGCTGTTATCGCCGGCTTTAAACCTTTTTTAAAAGAAGTGGGAACGCGCGGAGTGTCTGAAAGCGATGTCGATCACCTTTTAAGAATTCCAATCAGAAGAATATCGTTATACGACATCAATAAAGCCCGCGATGAAATGGATCAGATCAACGCGCGCATAAAGGAAATAAACAGCCATTTAAAAAATATTACCGCGTACTCGGTATCATACCTAAAAAATATTATCGCCAAAATTAAGGCAAACGAAGAAATCGCAGGCGGAAAGCGTAAAACCGTTGTCGGCGAATTTGACAAGGTTATCGCGAAGGAAGTTGTAAAGCGCGATGTCGATTTAAAATACGACAGCAAATCAGGATATCTTGGAACGAATGTATCAGGCGCGAAAGTGGCGGAAGTTTCCCCGTTTGACAGAATTCTTGCAATCCGCAGGAATGGAATGTATACTGTTATGGATCTTTGCGAAAAAACATTTATCGGAGCTGACGCGTGGTGGATTGGAGCCGCCGACAAGGAAGAGCTTTCTAAAACTGTTTTTACAATTATTTACAAAGATAAAGACAGCGGCTTCCCGTGCATAAAAAGATGCGTGATAGAAGGATGGATTATCAATAAGGATTATTTTCTTGTGCCTGACGGCGCAGAAGTCCTTCATATTGACACCCGTCCGAAGTTTTCGTTCACTGTCCATTACGCGCCAAAGCCAAGGCTGAAATCGTTAACTGAAAATTTTAAAGCGCAGGATTACAATGTCCGCGGGCTTAAGGCAGGCGGCATCAGGCTTTCTAATAAAGAAGCGAAAGAGGTTATAAGCAATTAACAATGTTACCTGCAAACCGGACGGAAAGATTATGAATGAAGAAATAATTTTTGACGCCAAGTCAGGAATTTCAATAGAAGAACAAAAAGAAATTCTCGCGCGGATTAACGCAATCGCGGAAAAAAACAAGCAGCGTCTTTCGCAGAACGCACATGCGCATGGCGGCGCGCCGGACGCAAAGCCGGCGGTTGTTAAAGAAGCGAAAAAAAAACCGGTTTTTCCGGTTGCGTTTAACGCGGCGGCTGCGCTTGTTTTGGCCGCGGGAACGTTTTTGCTTTTTTCGTTTAACGGAAAAATTGATATTCAGGCAAGGTCGGGAAGCGCTGTTTATAATTTGACGGAAAAAGCGCTGATCGAAGAAATCCGCAGGGAAACATCGGAAAAAATCGCGGCGAAGGAAATGGAAATCAGTTTAATTTCGCTTCGTCTTGCCGAAGTTGACGCGCAGCTTTCGCTTTTGCAGGGCGGAAATCAAGAGCTTACTTCCGAACAGCTTGCGTCGCTTGAAGGGCTTTTGCAGCTTCAAAGATCATATCGCGGCGAACTTGCCGCCCTTAATGAAGAAAGGTCGCGGATTCTCGAAGAATCGCGTTTAAAGGAAGAAAATCTCCGCGTAATTCTTGACGAAAGAACAAGGAACTTCACCGCCGCGCAGCAGGGTTATTCAAAAGAACTGGAGCAGACTGTAAGCGAACTTGAACGGCTTACAAGCGAACAGGAAAGGATCGCTTCTATAGACGCGCAGTTTTCAGGCGGCATCGCTTTAATAAGCGAGTTGATTAAAACAGGCAGTAACGCGGAAGCGGCGGCGGCGATTCAGAGCTTGCGCGATTTTTGCGATATAAAATTTTTCGCGTATTCTGTTTCGCTTCAGTCAAGAAGATTAATTTACAATCAGTCGCTTGATTTTATGGAAGCCGTTATCGGGCGCGCCGCGGATTCAACCGGCAGCCGGAACGGCGACGCAGGCGATCAGGGGCTTTTGCTTTCCAACGCGCGGCTTGAGCAGACAATCGCAGAAATGCAAAAAACAATTGATTCATTTACATCAGGCGGTACGGGGCTTGAACGCCGTCTTGCCGAACTTGAAGAAACTGTCGCGTCTTTAAGATCGGATAACGCGGCGCTGGAACAGGAAGCCGCCGCAAAAGACAGAACAATATCCGCGATGCAGGGCGAAAACAGCACTCTTACGGCAGCTAACGCCAGTCTTACTTCAACTAACGCGGCTTTGACATCAACAAATACGAATCTTACATCGCAGCTTAACCGTATAAACACAATAAATTCCGCTAACGAACTGCGCATCAGAGAACTTGAAGATCAACTCAAAGCCGCAGGTTTACTGTTAACGGATTAAAACTTCTGATCCGGTTTCACATAACAAGATTTATTAATATTAAAGACATTAGCGAAAAAATTAATTCATTTAGTCTTCATCACTTCAACGCCGTCCCAGTTTGAAGGCGGCGGGTTTATCGCGTAATCGGCGCATCTTTTTTGAAGATTTTCCGCGTTAAAGTCGCCGGGAAGGAAGGAAAGCGCTTCCTTGAATTTTACTGCGGCTTCCGTAAAACTGCGGGTGTAGTAGAGTTTCATTCCCTGATTGTGCAATTGCCAGCCTTTTTGTTCGCTCTGCTGTAATGTTTTTTTAACGGTAAAAATCCTGACGCCTTTTGTTTTTCCCTTTACGGCGACAGTGTCAAGAAGCCTGTAATGAAGCCCGCTTTCAGGCGATGTTTTTCTTAATTCTTCAAATAAACTTTCGGATATTAAAATTTCTGAGTGATATGTTTTTGTAAGACCTTCCATGCGCGAAGCCAGATTTACAGCGTCGCCGATTACCGTGTAATCCATTTTTCGTTCGCTTCCGATATTGCCGACAGTTACTTCCCCGAAGTTAAGGCCGATGCCGATTTTAAATTCGCATTTTCCCGCTTTTCTCTGGCTTTCGTTGAAGTCTTCAACGGCGCTGATCATGTCAAGGCCCGAGAGAACAGACTGTAACGCGTCATCAGCGTGTTTTTCCGGCGCGCCCCAGAACGCCATTATCGCGTCTCCTATGTATTTGTCGACAATTCCGTTCCTGCCGTAAATTATATCAACCTGGCCCTGGAAATATTTATTTAGCGAGTTTACTAAATCATCAGGCGCCATGCCTTCCGATATTGTCGTAAAGGACCTGATATCTGAAAATAAAATTGAAAGGCGGCGGTTGTCGCCTGTAAGCATTTTTTCCGGGGACGCGAAAAATCTTTCTATCACGTCGTTGGGGACGTATTTCTGGAAGATTTGGCGGATGCGCTCTTCTTTTTTCCCCGCGAGGACCGCGTCAAACGCGTAACGTTTTATCTGGCTGTAGGCGATATCAAGCTCTTCTGTCATTTTGTTAAACGCAACGGCGAGTACACCGGTTTCGTCGTTAAACTCAACGTCAACCTTTGACGAAAGATTCGCGGTATCGATTATTACATTCATCGTTTTTACAATTCTGGCAAGCGGATTTGTAAAATGGCGGCTTATCAGCGCAAGAATGAAAACGGCGGCCGTTATTGCAGCTAACAAAGTGATGACAGTCTGAAATGTAATCGCGTTTGCGCCGCTGTAAAAAACCCGCTCTTTTTCGCTTATGACAATATGCCAGTCAAAGGGAGTAAAATAAAACGCCTGAAAAATTCTTTTTTCTCCCGCGATAACGGCGTTCTGCAGCCCCTGATTTTCATCATAAAGGAGATTCATCAGCGCGGTTTTTTCGTCCGCCGTTATCTGCAACGGCGAAGTTGACATCGCAAGATTTGAGTTTCTTCCTTCCGCCGCGAAAATCACTTCCGAACCGCTCATGATAACGCTTCGCCCGTATTGTTCAACCGCTTTTTTCGCGGCTTCGATCATGTCAGGATTGCCCGCGAAACCGTTTTCGACAAGAAGCTGCCACTGACTATTCGAGAATTTTTCCAGCTCTTTCAGTTTGAAACCAAGAAGCTGCCTTGCAAGATTAGTGACTCCGTTTACCGCGTGAAAATATGATGAAACCTGCGCAAGAACAAGCGGGACAATTATTAAGGGAAGGACAACAAGAAACATTTTAATACGAATTTTCATGTTTAAAGTTTAAAAAATATGCTGAAAATTCTCAAGAGGGCATTGAATTGCGCCGATATGAAAAGTATGAAACGTTATAGTATCAGGTGTGTACCGGGAAATACAGAGTATATCGATATTCTGAAAGAATTGGATAACGAATATCTCGTTCGTTTTACGCGTGACAACAACGGTAATATTAAAACAACGGAAGAGACTATCACAAGACATCTATTCAATATCTGCCTGCAGACAGGTTATCTGAATCCGATAACAGACACAGCGGCCTGAAAAGGTTATACCGTCCGGACATTACATAATGAAAAACAACGCGCAGTGGTTCGAGGACGTTGAATTTTGGGAGCGTTTCGCTCCCATTATGTTTGACGACGCGCACTGGGCGGAAGTCGCGGAAGTTGCGGACGCTGTAACGCGTCTTTCGCGTTTTAATCTTTACGGCGAAACGTCCAGTTCCGCATGGAAAGAGCCGCTTATATCCCCGCCAAAAATTCTTGATCTCTGCTGCGGCATCGGAAGGATGAGTTCGGAGTTTGCGAAAACAGGTTTTGAAGTAACCGGCGTTGACATCACCAAAAGTTTTCTTAACACGGCAATCGACGACGCTGATTATGAAAATTTAAAAATAGAATATATCCTTGCCGACGCAAGAGAGTTTTCGCGCCCCGGCTATTTTGATACCATAACAAATCTTTATATTTCCTTTGGATATTTTTCCGATCAGAACGACGATTTTAAAGTGCTTCGCAATGTGTACAGTTCGTTAAAAAAAGGCGGCTGTTTTATTATCGAAACGCTCGGAAAAGAAATCGCCGTAAGGGATTTTGTCGAAGCCGAATGGTTTGAAAGAGCGGGCTGTATAATGCTGACGGAATACGAGCCGCTTGATTCATGGACATTTTTAAAAAACCGATGGATATTAATTAACGGCGCCGATAGAACGGAAAAAATCTTTACACAGCGGCTCTATGCCGCGTCTGAATTAAAAGCCGCGCTTTTACAGACCGGTTTTGAAACAGTGGAAATTTACGGCGACTGGGACGAATCGCCTTACGATCAAAACGCAGCCAGGCTCATAGCTGTCGGCAGAAAATAATTCAATTAATGTTTATAATTGGTTTAAGGAGATCAACATGAGTAAAAAATTAAAAGTCGGCGTGATAGGCTGCGGCGGGATCGCGGAGCAAAAGCATTTAAGCGCAATCGCGAAAATTCAGGAAGCGGAAGTTACAGCTTTTTGCGATATTATTCCGCAGAGAGCCGAAGACCTTTGCAAAAAGTTCGGAAGCAGCGGAGCCAAAACATATACTGATTACAAAGATTTATTAAAAGACGGATCGATCGATGTTGTGCATGTCTGCACGCCCAACAGTTCGCATTGTCCCATAACGGTTGAAGCGCTGGAAGCGGGAAAGCATGTTATGTGCGAAAAGCCGATGGCGGTAAATTTTGATGAAGCTAAAAAAATGACAGACGCGGCGAAAAAAACCGGAAAACTTTTAACAATCGGTTATCAATACCGGTGCATGCCCGCTCCGCTTTATCTTAAAAAAGCCTGCGAGCGCGGCGACTTGGGCGAAATTTATTTTGCGAAGGCTCACGCGATAAGACGGCGCGGCGTTCCGACATGGGGAGTTTTTCTTAAAGAAAAAGAGCAGGGCGGCGGCCCTTTAATCGATATTGGCACACACGCTCTTGATATGACTTTATGGATGATGGATAACTATAAACCAAAATCGGTGACAGGCAGCGTATACAAAAAACTCGGCGACAAGCCTGACTGCGGAAATATTTTCGGCCCGTGGGATACAAAGGAATTTACTGTAGAAGATTCGGCGTTTGGTTTTATAACGATGGAAAACGGCGCGACAATTATTCTTGAGTCAAGCTGGGCGCTTAACACGCTTGATGTAGGCGAAGGCATCTGTTCATTGTGCGGAACCAAAGCCGGCGCTGACATGAAAGACGGCCTCAGGATAAACTCGGACGACCTTGGCAAGTTCACGGTAACGAAACCCGATCTTTCGGTTGGCGGCGTACAGTATTACGAAGGCGCTTCCATGCAGCCGAAAGACATTGAGTGCAGGAACTGGTACGACGCTGTATTGTACGGCGCGCCGCTTCGCGTAAAACCTGAAGAGGCGATGGTTGTAACCCAGATTCTTGAAGGCATTTACGAATCCGCGCGCACAGGAAAACAGGTTTTCTTTTAAAGGAGCGTTAAATGAAACTCGGAGTAATGACCGTAATCCTCGGTGCGAAACCCGCGGAAGAAGCTTTTCGTTATCTTTCGTCGCTTAAAGTGCAGACTGTCGAAATCGGCACAGGCGGATATCCGGGAACCGCTCATCTTAATCCTAAGGAATTTCTTTCGGATGCGAACGCCGCCGCTTCATATAAAGAAATGCTTAAAAGATACAATCTTGAAATAAGCGCGTTAAGCACACATTCCAATCATGTCCATCCGCAGAAAGAAATCGCGGACAAGGCTCACAGTGATTTTATCGATACATGCAGGGTGGCTGAAAAACTCGGAGTTGACACTGTCGTAACTTTTTCAGGCTGCCCAGGCGATCACAAGGGGGCAAAATACTCAAACTGGGTAACCTGCCTTTGGCCTGATGATTTCAGATGTATCCTTGATTACCAGTGGAACGAAGTTCTGATTCCGTACTGGAAAGAAACCGTAAAGGAAGCCGCGAATTACGGCGTTACGCGAATAGCGTTTGAAATGCACCCGGGTTTCTGCGTTTACAACCCATATACGCTTTTAAAACTGCGCAGCGCCGTGGGGCAGGCTGTCGGCGCGAATTTCGACCCGAGCCACTTGTTCTGGCAGCAAATGAAACCAGGCGAAGCCATAAAAGCGCTGAAAGGCGCGATTTATCATTTTCACGCGAAGGATACAAAGCTTGACATGGCCAATGTCCATGTAAACGGCGTGCTTGATACAAATATTTCGCATAACATAATTGAAAAAAGCTGGGCGTTCCGCACTGTCGGCTATGGACATGATTACCTTGAATGGAAGGAAATTATTTCTTCGTTAGCTGCAATCGGCTATGACCGCTCGATCAGCATAGAGCATGAAGACAGCCTGATGAGCGTCAACGAAGGACTTGAAAAGGCAGTATCATTTTTGCATCAGGTTTTGATTTTTGATAAAGTTTGATATTAAAACATTTACTAATATTATTTGAGGTAGTATATTAATTATATAATATACATAATTAATATATGTTGAGCGTCCTGTTACCACATCTGGCAGCAGCTGCTATTTGGTTAAAAGATAATAAATTGACAGGCTCCATTTTAACCATCCAAATAAGTATTGATGAAGATATTCAAAAAAAAATCCGAATATATTTTTTCTTGTTCTTTTTCCTGTCACCGCTATTGTTTTTACAATTTTAAAACCATTCTGCCGGAAAATATGCTCAATATAACGCGGATGATAATAAATAAAATCTGTCTTAAAACGGCCTTCAGGTTCAAGCGAAAAAGGATGCATAGCCGAACAGCCGCATAACCTTTTAATTACTTCATGCAGGTTCCGTTTGTTTGCAATTTCAATTATTGCAGTTCCGTTATTTTTTAAGATACGGTTAAGTTCTTTAACAGCTGCAATAAAATCAGTTAAATGAAGCGCGGTGCGAACCATGATCAAAGCGTCAAATTCTCCGCAGGCGAACGGCATTTCATACACAGAACCCTGTACAATTTTTATGCGATCGCCGTATGTGTTTTTTGACTGCTCAAGCAGGTTAGAAGATAAATCAAACAGATACGCATCTTTATATCTTTCTATGTACTCGCCTGTAAGCCGCCCATAACCGCCGCATACATCAACAATTTTATCGCCGTGTTTTGGAAGCATCCTCCGCAGCGCCAGCCTGTCGCAAATATCTATTTGGTACTGTTTGTTAATTTTCATGTTATTCCTGCTGGTAGCAGCTACTATTACAACCAAAACAATAGCAGCTACCTTTTTCCCGACTCACCACGCTATATATGGTGTCGCTTAACACTCAAACGACACCATGAGAATTTGGTACCTGCTACCTTTGCGTAACCGCTACCTTTGCGTAACCGGGATCTTTTTATACGATTGCACAAATTCCTGGCGCAGGTGGTCGATATCCAGATTTCCCGTCGCGATTTCGCGCAAGGCCGTCACCGGCGGCTTTTCGTTTTCGGGCACGGTCACGACCGGGCGCTCGCCGCCGTTCAGGTCG
>Ga0209755_10004096_pt1 | contig 17558 bp, 13 predicted proteins | sample TergutCo191P1_FD_187301 | JGI IMG/M metagenome (GOLD analysis project Ga0209755, IMG submission 187301) | Cornitermes sp. P1 segment gut microbial communities from Petit-Saut dam, French Guiana - Co191P1 (SPAdes) (version 2) | ecosystem: Host-associated > Arthropoda: Insects > Digestive system...
TAGAGATATATTCGCCATAATACTTGAAGCCTGTTTTTTCTATAACCCTTTGGGATTGCGGGTTGATTAGAAAGTGCCCGCACCAAAGCACATCTACGTTTAGATCCTCAAAAGCATATCTAATCGCTGCCCTTGTCGCCTCGGGAACAAGTCCTTTGCCCCAATATTTCTTTGATAAGACATAGCCGATTTCTCTTTGAACATCCGCTTCATAGCCTGCGCTTAGGTTGCTTCTGTCGTGGATGCCCAGTGAACCTATAACCTTATTGTTTTCTTTTAGAACAATAGCATACACGTCACCATCGCGAATGAATCCGTCCAATATAGTTTTGGACGTTTCAATGCTTTCATGATGCGGCCACCCTGCCATTTCACCCACGCCTTCAACCTTTGCATATTCGTACATATCTGCTAGGTCAGACTCTTGCCAATCTCTTAGTATTAGTCTTTCGGTTTCTAATGTTTTCATTTTATTCTCCCGGTATTTATCGTTTTCTCTTCTTCGGGCGATTGATAATCGCCCCTACACACTTCGCCCCTGCATTTTTGTCAAACACAAGTGCTGTTTTATCTCAATAACGCCGCAAGCCCATCGCGCTCAATTTTATCATTCCAAACTGTTCGTAGAACCCCTGAACATCTTCATCACACACTAGGTCTATGGCATATATATCTTTGAGAATGTCTAGCATTCTGCTTACGAGTTCTTTTCCTATACCCTTTTTTTGGTATTCGGGCAGCACTTCCAAAAGAGGTATAAACGCGCACCCTACTCCGTCTGAAAGTGCTGAAATAAAGCCAACGACTTTCGCTCCATCGAGTGCTGCGACAAAGTGAGCACATTTTTCAAGATGCTTAAAATGCTGCTGTGGTGTCAGCGGCGTTTTCCAGCCTACGAAAAAACCTTTGAGGTTTTCCACGGCGATATCTCCTATGTTGCTTGTGTATGTTATTTTTATCAACTATGTCACCTCCCGGCATCCGGGCGATTGATAATCGCCCACAGCATCGACACAAACCTATTGCATCTAGTTTCCCTCTATCTCAGATATCATATTTATTGTCACAAACCCAAAAGGCAGCAGATGGTGTGCGGTTTGCGGAGTCTTTTTTGTCGCAGCAGTGCAGACGATTGCGCTGGCTCGCAAAAAAGCGGAGCAAATTGCATATCATCTGCGGGACTTGCGCACGTTGCACCCACAGTTAACCTCTTATTTTCCAGCATCATTAAATTTTGATTTTCGCAATAACTGAATGATAGTTTCTTGGTTCCTAATACTTCTACTCAGGCCAATAAAAACTCCACCTCCAATAAAAGCCAATACACTGACAACCCTAAAAATCACATCTTCCCAGAGGTCTAGGCGAATGATTTGAAAAATATAAAATAGGGACATGCCGACTAAAATCAACCCCGCTATAAAGAGAATGTTTGAAACAATCTTATTCATGCGCACCTCTTTCACCTTTTTCACTTCCCTTTACTCCAACTCTCCCGCAATTGCAAGCCCTGCGGTCTTTCCATAAGCACGAATCAATCCGCCTTTTCCCAATTTCGTACCCCCGAAATATCGCACAACCACAACAACCACATTTTGCAGGTTGCGCCGTGTTATCACATTATATATCGGAAGTCCGGCTGTTCCTTTTGGTTCGCCGTCGTCATTTGTTTTGGCGGTGCTTTGCAGAACGTACGCAAATGTGACATGTCCCGCTTTCGGATGTTTTGCAGCGATTTCCGAGATAAATGCCTTTGCTTCGGATTCAGATTCCGCTTTTGCTGCGTAGCCTATGAACCGAGATTTCTTTTCTATGAGTTCATACATTTGACTTGTCCTTAGAATTAATATTCTCCTGCAACTTGATGTTAGCGGACGAACCGGATTGCGTTAATTTCTGCTGTGAAACTTTTCGTTGTGAAAAACTATTTGACGATGACCTCCGGTTAAATAACCTATGAGGTGTTGGCAAGAATTTCGTGAAACCGTTTTGTCGCAAGCTTGCTGGGACGGTCTTTTTTGCAAAATTCAAGTTTAGATAATTTTGGGGAATTTCTCTCTACAATTATCATGCCATTAACAAGTTTATCTTGCAAAACCTGTAGTGCAGCTAAAAATCTCTTGTCGCGTTTTGCTTTATCGTAAAACGACAGCTCATAAACGTATGAAAATATGTTGTAGTCCTCAAAGGGGTATCCAATCTTGAAAAATCGTGTCCCCATTCCATATTGGCACGGACCTATGGGTTTTTTGACTTCCCAATGCTTAAGCAAAAATTCCACCGCAGTGTCCAAAAGAGGTTCGTTATTGAGGTATTTGCTGAACCGAAAAGAACTGAGAATACTAAGTGTTGGGAAAGGGTTTGAGTATTCTGTATCGGGTCCGCGCCCAAAAGAAAACTTATTACAACGCCATCCTCCGTCTAAATATGGGGTCTCTAAAAAGTATTGATACGTTTTTTGTACTCTTTCATCTGATTGATAGCCCAAGCGACATAATAAGTATGCGGCTCTCGCTGTGTGACACGGTAAAATACCGCCCGTCGGATATAGCTTAAATCGACCGTCTTTTCTCCATGCGGAGAGAAACAAATTAGCCACCGCAACTAATGCTTCGTCAGTAGGGCTCACACCTAATTCTAAGAGCATCAAGGCGCAATCATACGCAGAAAACGGGCTGCCTTTTATAAGTCGATTATCGGGAGTCGTCCAGTAATCGGCACCCAGGTCAAATCTGTGTGACAATATTTCGTCTACATCATTTTTATGCTCGCTGTTAATTTCCAAGTTTCGCTCCTTGCGGTTATATTTTAGTTGTTGATATATACAACATATTGTTTCACGTGAAACATTTATCGCAATATGAGGCATTTTGTAGGGGACGGACTTGTCCGTACCGTTTCGTTTACTCCGGCGACTCCAGTGAGTTGCAGCGTTTCTTCGCAGGGGCGACCTTCCTCGGTCGCCCGAAAAGCCAGACCGATTCCGGCGGGCGACCGAGGACGGTCGCCCCTGCATGTGTTCTGTTTATGTTTTCTATGCTGGCACTTTGCGCTTCACAGGGAGCGGAATTGTCATTCCCCTGCGTCTTTGCGGGCGATTGATAATCGTCCCTACAATCGGCTCATTTTCTTTTTTTGGACAACTTTTCGTTACCTCGCTTAAAATTGCCTGTAACTCTAGCCATAATTAACTGAGCCTTCTTGCCTTCGGCATTTTCTATATCATTTATAAACTTTTCAGCTTTTTTACCACTTAAAATAGTTACCTGCTTGCCTTCATATGAAACAAATACTTTTTTATCTTTTGTTATTCTGTACGTGAAAACCTCATCGTCAAGAATACCTCTTTTATCAACGGGATTATTCATATGTAGTGAAAGCGAATCTGCCCTATCAGTTTTTCAAATGCGGCAGTCGCGTCGCCTAAAATCGCTTTGACCTGCTCGTAGGGTTTTGTTGGTCTTTCCACTAAGTTTTACCTCATTTCCCAAAATATTCTTCCGCAAGGATTGCATAAACCGCTTCGTCAACCCACTCTTCGGGCGATTGATAATCGCCCCCACAATCATACCATATATTGTTTCACGTGAAACATTTTTCGCCATATATTGAAACATCACTACAGTTCATACCCGAAACCCACCTCATTATAAAGCTTATTTCCGATTTTATGCACCTTTGTGCCCAATTGCTTTCCGCCCATTTTCTTGTAAAATTCAATTGTCAGCGTATTAGCTTCAAGACACCATAGAATCATTTTATTGTTGCCTTTCTCTTTAAGCTCACGAATAGCAAAACCGAATAGTTTCTTGCCGACGCCTTGCCTTTTGCAATCGGGTCGTACATATATAGCGTACAGCTCGCAGTCGTACTCGCCGAAGCCCTCATCATCAACATCTTTTCTCTCGCCGCATTTGCAAAAGCCGAGAATCTCGCCAACATCGTTTTCGCAGACCATAAGCAAGCCATTTCCAAATCTTTCTTCTGTCTTTTTCCGCACAGCTTCATAGTCCAGCGAGTCCAAGAATTCGTCAGCAATTATCCCTCTATATGCTGTCTGCCAGCCATCTACGTTTATTTTGGCAGTTTCTTTTATATCTTCGACCTTCGCGTATCTAACAAGCATTATCCATACCCTTATTTTTCGAGACGCAGAAAACTGCGTTCCCCAGTGTGACCTAATCATCAATTTCTATTGGCTATCTAGCACTCCTCGCTTCTCTGCCGCCATTACTATCAGGGCTAAGTCATCATTTGTGTCATCTGCAAGAAATTGAACATCGCTTGACTCAAAATCCATATTTTCATCCGCCCACTTCGCCCAAGGCATCCAAACTTCCTTTGGATTTTCCATGTTATAAGATGCTGTGATTTTTACAATTTCCGTTTTCTCCCAAAGATGTTTCCACCAATCTGCACTATGAAACGAAAAAAGCTCGCCAATTTCCTCAGGATACCCGTCCGACGGCTCTGCAATCCAATATTTCTTCATATTTTCAGGGTATCCGTTCTTATATTCCCTCGTAAGTCCCGGAACGACAATTCCAAACTGACCGCCCGGCTTAACCAATCTTGAAAATGTGCAGGGTAAATACATCTCGTCCGCACCATAGTAGTGGTAGCTGTCAATCGAAATCGCTACATCAAAAAAGTCATTTGCATACGGCAGTGCGTGTGCTTCTGCGTGAATCGGAAATGCTCTATCGGAAACTCCCGCTTGCTCAAATCTTTTTTGGTTGTCTGTAGCAGAAATCCACAGGTCGTTTGCAAAAACTGTTACGCCGTATTCCTTTGCGAGAAATACAGACGTCAACCCTTTCCCGCAGCCCATGTCAAGAACCCTCATGCCCGGTTTAAGCGTGAGGTTTTGACAAAGTTCTTCTAAAAGCCAGAGCGGATTTGGGCCCATCCAATTTTCGGAAATCCAAGATTCGTCGTATTTTGCTGATTTTGCGTATTTTTTCAAGTCGTTTACCTCGTGTGCTATTTTTGGGTTATTCGGGAGCGACCGCTCCACACCCGAGCTGCGTAAAATTTTATCCTTAGCTGCCCCGGAACGCTTCGCTGATTATCCTATACTCATAAACCGTTCTGCTCTCATCTCTGAAGCTGATAAAAACAGGGGTGCCGACGTCCCGATCTATCCTTATTGTCGGTGAAGATGTCGCTGTTACAAAAAGTAGCTTAGAACCGACCTGAGCGGAGCGAAAATGTCCTCGCAGTGTTGCAAAGCCGCCGTAGCCGTTTGTCCTTGTTCCTATTCCTATTTCCGACATACTCCTGTTATCAAGGGTTACTTCCGTTATATTTGAAAGCGGAATCTGCGTGCCGTACATTGCGCTTATCTGAACGCTGTCAGGAGAAATTATGATATTCGGCTCTCGCTCTCCCACAATAAATAACGCCCCTGTTCCCACAATAACAGCCACACCGAGCAAAACACCTATTACAACTCCGACCTTTTTACCTCTAGCCATAACATCAGAAGTAAAGCTTAGTTCATCGCCGTTATCTCCGGTTTTTTCGGTGCTTTCACCGGCTTCATCGGTAGCTTCAAGTTCGGGCAAAGGTTTGCGATAACGATTTCCGGTGTTAGCATATATTACAAACCCGATAGGAAGAACCATACTCAAAACCATCGCAATCCAGAAAAGCCACATGGCTTCAAGGCGAATTGAAACAGGAAACAGTAGTAGCGCTGCTGCTATTGCAATCAGCAATTTCCCTACCGCACGGCACAGGGCTTTCTCGTCATAGGTTTCTCTTTTTTCATCGCTCATGGTGTTAATACCCGCAATAAGAGAAACTCCCTTGCCCGCAAGAAAATACACCGCCAAAACCAGTATCGGAACCGCTATAACAGCCATAATTATTATTTCCACGAACACCACTCACCTTTCCTCAGCCCCCAACGCTTTCTTTATCTAAAACAATGTGCTAAAGTGGAAAGTTCTGCATTCTCGCATATCTGCGCGGATAATCAACCGAAGTTTCACTGATTTTGCGCACCAAAACCGCCCGATGGGTTATATCTGCCCCCGGTATCTCGTAATCGTACACGCGCTCAAGCTCCGCACCAAGAATCGCCATAGCATTTTTTGCACCGTAGATTTCATCGTTAGAATTTACGCCTTTCATCGCCACCATTAAACCGCCCATTTTTACAAAAGGTAAACAAAGCTCACAAAGAATCCTAAGCTCCGCAACAGCCCGCGAAACTGCAACGTCAAATGTCTCCCGCCAAGTATCCCTGTGAGAAACTTCCTCCGCACGCGCATTAACACAATTTGCTTCAATTTTAAGAAGCTCACAAAGCTCCGATAAAAACGTTACTTTCTTTCCCGTAGCGTCAAGGAGGGTCAAGTCAATGTCGGGGCGCATTATTTTGAGAACAAGTCCGGGGAAACCCGCACCGCTCCCAACATCAATAACCCTCTCGTTTTTGAGCGAAACCGCTCCGAGAAGTGCAATCGAGTCGAGAAAGTGCAGTCTCGCAACTTTCTCCGGTTCGGTGATGGCAGTGAGATTGACGAGCTTGCCACGCTCTGCGAGAAAATCGTAATACGTGCCAAGCACCGCTTCTGAATTGAGCGGCAAAGTAATATTCATTTCTTTCACGCCTTGCCCGATGATTTCCGAAATAGCATCAAACATAACATCCAGTATTATATGATGTTTCTGACTTAAGTGCAAGAGTTTGTTTTAACTTTTTACGGATAATTTGCATTTTACTTCTTTTTATATGTCCGGCGGATATTTGTTGCAAATTTTAACAACTATTTTCATACATATTTTCCACTTTTTTATATCAGACTTTTACTTTCAAATATATCAGCTCTCAAGGAAAAATAACAAATTTTTGAAGTATTTATCTGCATTTTGATAGTAAAATAGCAGCGTTGTGAGAATATACCTATATTTACACTTCTTTAATATTTGTGTGTTGACTTTGTCAATTTAACATGGTATAAGTTGAATATTATTACATTTTCACTAACTATTTACAACACTTTATACATTTATCTATCAAAAAGAGGTTGTAAGAATTTTAGTAGGATTCCTCTGATTGGTGCAATTCTTTCGAGTTTCAGCATCAATACGCTAGACTTTGAACTGAAAGGGATGATTTTGAAAATGAAAACTAAAAAACTTTTTATGAGTTTACTCACAGCTCTACTAGTTCTCTCTGCTCCGTTAATGAACTCCGCTGCTGCATCACAAATCTCAGAAACGAGCGGCACTGGAGATATCTCGTTTCTAATTCCTGCGCAGTGGGTGGTATCGTTTCTCGGAAACAATACTTCACAGATAAACCTTGCCGACTACCAAGAGCAAGCTGAGCGCCGTTATGTGGCAGATGGTTATACTCTCGGTGAAAGCACACCCACTCACGCTACTTTTGTAACACCGATTGCCCCATACGGTTACTTTTACCGCTTTGATGGGTGGAACACAGAAAGAAACGGTAATGGTGAGAGCTTCACCCACAGCCAAGTTTCTACCTTTCCGATAACAAGGCATATGCGATTCTATGCACAGTGGGCTTTAGAGCGCGAACTCGTGACAGAACCGAGAGATTCCGACCCGCTGCCTGCCCCCGATACACAACCAACCACTGGCGAAGAGCCTCTGACTCCACCTGACCCACTACCCGAAGAACCCGTGGACGATGGCGAGCCCACAGCGGCAACTCCGGATACAGTCACGCCCACCACAACGAATCCGGCAGAGAGTGAACCTGAGGCAGTCGCTGAGGATATAGAAGATGAGACAATCCAAACTCTAGTTTCCGCAGACAACACGGAAGAACCAACTTTCGTACAGATAGAGGACGCAGAAAGTCCGAGAGCCGCGATTAACCTCACAGATGAAGAAACGCCTTTACTTGGTGGAATTCCACTTTATGCTCAAAAAGGAATACCCACATGGGCTCTGTTAAACCTTATACTTGCCGCACTCGGAATCATCATCACAGTGCTTGCAATTCTCAGAAGAACAATTGCAGCAAACCGGAAACAGCGTGAGGAGATGGAGCGCACAGATGCAAGCGGTACACCCTCTGAGTCCTTCAACAAAGGAGTCATGCAAAGCGCAAAATCTACAAAATCTCACAAAACATTGTGGCTCATTGTCGGTAGTGTGGCAGCAGTTCTGAGCATAGTCTTATTTATCCTTTTCCAAGACCTTGAAGCAATTATGGTTTGGGTTGACTACTGGACAATAGCGCACATTTTACTTTTCACCCTCGGTATAATTTCCGCAATACTGGCCACTCGCGGCGACAAATACAGAGACGACAGCGGTGACACAGAAGAATTAGTCGATACACAAAAATCCCAAAAAATACATATTTAAAATACAGTAGAAAACTAAATCAGAGATTAATGCCGAATAGTTGCCAACCATCCGTCGCAGAGCGGTTACGGAGACCACGAAAATGCTCATACTCATTAAACTACTCCTTATAACATCAATTTTTGCTATGGTTACACTCGCAACTACCATAACCGCTCATGCGACAAATACCTTTTTAATGACTCCTGAACTCCCTGAAAACCAAAATCCTGAATCCCTCGGCTCTTTTAACCTTGATGTCAAGGCGGGGCAGTCACAAGAAATTGAAGTTTTGGTTACAAACCATAGTGATGATTTCATCACAGTTGAAATTTCTCTCATAAATCCCGGCACAAACAGGAGCGGAGTTATTGATTTCTCACAGTCAGGCAATATGGACCCAACACTTGAAGTTTCTTTTTCAGACATTGCACATCTGGCTGTTGACCCCGTTATCACCATACCCGCAGGCGGTACGGCACGAGTGTCCGTTTCATTGCAGATTCCCGATAATGGTTTTAACGGTGTACTATTCGGGGCTATCCATGCACGGCTCACCGCTTCGCAAGATGAAATGACGCAAACCGGACAGTTTGCAGACCACTTTACACGTGTAATACCTGTCAGGCTTTTTATAAACAGAGAGTTCATAATAGCTCCAAATTTTGAACTTGGCGAGATAGATTTTGATTTAATAGCCGGAGTTGCAGCTATAGAAGTGAATATCAGAAACCCAAAGCCACGTTTCAGCATCGAAGCCGCAGTCAGCGCACAAATATTTCCCGCAGACAGCAAAACCCCTATTTTCACTATCACAGATCTTGAAGTTGACTTTGCGCCAAGCTCCGTTTACTCGCTCACATTACTGGATAATGCGGGGTTTGGAATCCTCTCAGGCGAATATATTGCAAGGATTCAAGTTGATTTTGACGGGAAGATTTGGAGTTTTGAGCAATGGTTTAATATCACTTCTGCCGACTCCATCGCAGTCAACTCACGCGCAATAAATCAGCACTCTCCACCACAGCAGCTTTTGGATAACAAAACACTCTCAAACATGATGCTCCGGATAATTTCAGCCGCTGCAGGTGTTACGATAATTTTTTGTATAGCATTAGTTGTATCGGTTAAAACAAAACAAAAAGACATTTGTATCCATTTAGAAAGGGACTGACATGAAAAAGATATTAATTACACTCATCACAACACTAGCTCTCCTTATGGTGATGGTTCCAATCGTTTTTGCAGACGGTAGTGAACCTGCGCCGCCTCCCACCCTCAGCGATGATTCTCAGGCGGAAGTGGCATTTATAGCCCCCGATGCAGATGAAGGAATAACGCCTAATCCCGATGGTGGAATAAACGGTTTAAACTACGATTTCGGCGAAAGGAGTGTCAGCTTTCGAAATGAGAGCTATGATGCTGTAAATCCCGCGTATATGAGAGTTACATCAACGCTTCCATGGACTGTTTCTGTTAGCATCACACCGTTTGTACAAACGGCTGACCCGACAGTAAAAACAATAGAAGGATTTACAATTAACCTAAATCCGGGCAGCATTACAAACCATCATCCGGGAGCCGTCGGTACGGCAAGTGTAACCCCACAAGTGATTAGTGCGACTGACAGCGAAGGAAATCCAATCAGGGTCGGGGCACACGGAGTAAAATCCAAACCGCTGGCGCAAGGTACATTGGGTATCTGGAATTTACAGATTCCCGCAGTCTTAAACGTCCTTGGCAACACGGCACACGTGGGCGGTGCAACGGCGGAGATAAACTGGATATTCGTCCAGACTACCCCATAGCAGGTGAAATAAAATGCAACAGACTAAACATATTATCACAACAGTTTCAGTGCTTCTTGCACTGTCTGTTGCGCTTACTTTAGGTGCTCTCGGTGCAGGGGCAATAGGCGGAGGGTTTTCGGTAACACCGATTTTTCCGGAAAACCAGCTTCCCGAGTCGTTGGGCTTCTTTGACCTCATTGTGAAACCCGGTATGCATCAAACTATAAAAATTAAAATCACAAACACAACTTCGGAGGAAGTTTCGGTTTCAACTATCACTTTTACACCAACAACCAACATAAACGGCATAATAGACTATGGTTCTCCCGGCATTCCCAACGAAACATTAAGTGTCAATTTTGCCGAAATTGCAGTCCCGGAGCGAGATATCACTCTTCTTTCTCCGGGAGAAACCAGATATCTTTCGATAGACATTTCCATACCGGATAAGGGCTTTGACGGCATGGTTCTCGGCGCAATAAAAACCATTAACAACATCACAGACGCACAGCTTGTAGAAGCTGCAGAAGAGGGTACTATCATCAACAGATTTACATTCTCTATTCCGGTGAGACTTCAAATCGGGACTGACGCGGTAGAACCGCAGCTCATCTTCGGCGGCATATCCACAAGACTGATAAATCACAGAGCGGCAATTGTAGCTGAGATAATAAACCCACTACCCAGAATCACCAGATACGTCACTGCAACCGCAACAGTTTACCCACAGGACGAAGGAGAAAGCCATCTCCTCTTCACAAGAGGGGACATAGAAGTAGAATTTGCACCGCATTCGGTATTCCCTTTGGCTTTTGTGGACGAAGCGGGCGTAGGCTTAAGCCCCGGACTGTACACGGCTGTAATTCACTTAGAGCACGAGGGCAAAGTATGGGAGTTTAAGGAAGATTTTGAAATACTTGCCACAGAAGCAAATGCACTGAGCGAAGGAGCGTTAAACTTGCAAGCAGCACAGCCGGAAAGAAGTTTATTCGGAATTTTAGCAGATATTGAACTTTGGATGTTCTTGACATTGGTCGGCATACTCACATTGTTTATAGTGGTTATCATATTTACAATAAAAGTCAACAGAAGCAGAAAAGATTTCATAAAACAAAAAAGGCGGTAAGCCAACATCGCAAATAGGAGGCATTATATTATGTTTAGAAAAACAAATAGACTTAAAAAAGTCTTGGCATTTATTTTAATTTTTGTACTGATAACCGGCATCACATCCTTTGCACTCGGCGCTCCACACGATAACGAGTATGGCTCGGATATAGCTGCAATCAGCTCCGATTCATCAGAGCTTTATCCTACAGAGACTGAAACACCGAATGATGATTTTGCGATGCTTTCCCCGGAGCAGGAAAATGAGTCCAGTTTAATCGAGGAGGAAACCTCAATAAGTAAAGTTGATGATGCAGGGCAAGCAGATAATGACTCGACTGATTATCCACCGAGCAATAATATACCCCACCCAGATATCCCGGAAGGAGATGAAGATGAAACCTCAACGGATACAGTAAGCTCTCATAACGAGAGCGAATTAACTGTTGCAAGCCTTGAAATTATAGCTCCTTCAATGGTTGTAGCCGCAAACTCAAACATAGATTTGATGAACGGTATGAAGGTCTTGGTGCATTTTACGGACGGCACATGGGCAGATGGACTAACCGATAATAGTGTCAGCTTGTCATATACCACTCCTACGGGATTTAACACCGATGACTCTCCTGCACAGTGGCAAGTGAGATATGATGCGTCGCTCTCACTCAATCACAAGTGGAACAGTCCGGATAATCGTGCTACGCACGTATTCAGGCTTATAACAGTAATTGACCCCTATGCCGCCATGGGCGCAAGAATTGTCAATATCAACGGTATAGATAACTTTGACCTCGGCGGAAACGAGGAGTATCAGTTTGAAATAGAAATTTTGTACACTCCGCTGGAGCACCAGCATGAAAAAGGGCGTTATGTAAGAGTATTAATCCCGGACTTTGTTGGCTTTGAGTTCAGCGTTATCCCACCGCAGCTCAATGTGCCTTTTACCATAAACCAAAGATCTCCGAGAGAAGTTATTATAGCGTTTGACGACGGTCCTATTCCGGGCGAGTCTCTAATCCCGATTTCATTTATTCATCGTGGCAGCAGAGAGCTTTCTCAAACGCCTATTCCCGACCATTTTGAGATAACTGCTTACTCATACCGTGGTCTTGATGCACCTCCCGATGAAGATACGATTGAACCCTATCTCCATGAGACAGACATCAGGCATTTTTACCCGCCCAAACACCCTGTGAGCACTCTGCGATCACTTTTTCTTTCTCCCGCAAATGCTCATGCAGTCATCACAACATTTACTGTTGATTCAGGATATAATGAGAGTAGTCACACTTTCACGGCAAGCAATTTCACAAAACCGAGCCCTATGCGTTCAACCCAAGACGATACTTTTCGATTACTCGTTCCCGTGCCTGATGGACTTGAAGAATACGGAATCACACCTTTTGCTACCGGTACAACAACTCTCTTGGAAATTGATGGTATGCAGTATTGGAGTGGACCCATCTGGAATCTCGAGGAAACTCCGGGCGCACAAGCACAAGAGCTCATTCGGGCTCTCTGGGGTCAATCTATCTTGAGCACCTCAGGAAACAATGCAGCTCTGCAAATTGTTCCCCGCTTTAGAGGGATAACTAATGAAATAATCCAAAATCCGCGCACATTCACATCCAATCGACCGATTTTGATAGAATTCATGCAAGGAGGGCAGCTTGAACGTGCACCGCTACTAAACACACTCGGCAATCCGCAAAACTATACAGTCACTTTCGGACATCTCGGTGTAGCTGACTTTAACATACAAGGATTCAATCAATTTTCTACCGTGTTGCCGACATCGGGTGCAAGGCCATTCCGTGTGCAGGGGACTTCTGATATTTTCCCCGGACACGGCGCCGGCTCAACCGTCGAATTTCGTCCTACCCGTTACACAAACACCGCCGCTAATCCACAGGTTATATACGAAGACATGGTCATAAGTCTTGGGCCTTTCGTGCGTGAAATGCGCCCACATGGCATATCAATGAATCCTAGATACGGTCCGGCCTATTTTGAATATACACTTGAAAACGATGATATTATAAGGACAGAAACGCCTTCTCTCACGCATCGCTTTGATGTCGGCGACAGCTATGTCAGAAGCATAAGAATAATGCCTGTTGAAATCAATGTCCAAGGTGAAGGGGCACCAATTATTAACTCAGTGCAAACCGGCAACGGTAACTTTACATGGGTATTCAGGTTATCCAGTCGGTATCTCAGGCACTATGCCGATACATATGACTATTTGCCAAATATCTATAATGCAAATTTCGACATTAAGATTGATTCTGAGCAACACAGGCTTCACATACCAACCAGAACACAACCCTTCGATTTAAGAGTTCAGCATGAAACTCTACGCTACGACAGTGCCATGCTCACGCCCTCGAGCACAGCCAATAGAGAGGGATGGCATGGTGACAACGATAACCTTATCCACTTCTGGCCACGCATTTATGACATGATTAGCAGCAGAAACAATATGTTTGAAAATGTCCACCTTCAATTTACAGTTAACCCTGCCGTAAATGTCAAAGGCATCTGGCTGCGCAGTGGAGCCACAAACGACACAAATAATATTACCGTGCACTTTAGCGATGGTAGTAGTAAAGACTACTACCTTGAAAAGGCAGACACAGCGGACGCAATGATAAGGTTTGACAATCTGTCGCCATCACGCTATGTTACACATATCGACTTCCACGGAATAGATATCCGTGACAACAACAACGTGGCCGGGTTTCTCGCATGGAGTATAACAAATCCTCACTTTACCTTGCTTGCCGATTATAGCCATGAAACCGACCTTTCCGGAAATTCACTGCAACCACGCCACGACTCTCGTTTTGGACTGACAGGGTATCTTCAAGATGGGTCTAGACCCCTTAACCCACCCTCACCATCGAGAGGAGCTTTCTCAAATTTAGAGCTTTGGCTTAATAGCTGGCACGAATCTGCATTTTCGATTACACCGAGTGAAACCCCTCACCATGTATTTCCCGTAGAAAACAGGCATTCGACTGCTTCTATCAATGTTGCTTCACTCGATCAGGTGAGACCGGAATCTGCAAGAGGTTCGAGCACAAGCAACAATGGCACTCTTCTGCCTATGTCAAATGTTGAGTTTATACTAAACGCAGAAAATACCTCTCAGGAATTTCTAAAAAGTCTGCACGGGATTAACAAAGTATCAAGCAATGAAGCAATAGGACTTCCTTCACCAGCGATTATCAATGCTCGCTTCACTTTTAACACCGGGAAGACAGAATCCTTAAGATTAACGGGATCAACAACAGCTATTCGGGAAATTCCATACGAAAACCCGTCTGATTATATAACAGAACTCGAAATCACAATAACCAATGTGCCGCAAAGGACGTGGAACTCAAATAACAATCCGAATCTCAATACGTTTAACCGTTTTCCGCTCATTAATTTCCACATGAATCTTCACCGTTACCAGATTGCAAACGATGGTATCGACTTCACAAAGATTGGTGCAGAAAGTACGCTTGCCCCAGTGCATGGCGGCATTACAAGCACAACAGAGCATGGAGTGGTCAACCACAATATAGCAGGAAGTGCAGGAATCTTTATCGTTCCGTGGGGTAATGACCTTTATGTGGCGGCACTAGGCTTAAACCATACAATCTCACGCGTCGGAGATAACCCTCCTGCTGCCAACATAAATCAAGTTGCAGGCGGTTTTAATAATCCGTCAACGAACATGGGTGTCCAAACCTCTGCTATAAACAATCCCGGATACTGGCCCGGACAAACACTGCAAATCGATGTGCGCAATATTCTATCAGCATCCCTTGACAGGGAGGGACACGATACGAGAGATGCCGCTGATGTTCGACTTGACAGTCTGCCCAGAGGATTTGCCATCAGGTCTGTAAACGCAGCCTTCACAACTAAGAGAAGCTGGATTGGAACCGCCACAAACAGCGACCTTACAAATGTAGTCGTTTATATTCCTGTCGAACCGGGCTTTAGCCTTGTTGAAGATTCCATGCAGCTTATGAGGAATAATGTCGCTCGCGAAGGTGCTGTCAGAAGTGTCAGTACACTTCCTACTCCCGAGGGAACATGGCTCAGAGTTGACTTGGCAAGTTACCGCCCTTCAGGGCTTAGATCTTCCGGGACTGTAACCTTTTCAAATGGCGATACCTCCTACACTATGTTAAACACCCCCGGAACAACCGGTCTGGGTGGCTCAGCAAACTTCACCGGTGGAGATGTTCTCAGATTTGAACTTCGTTCATCTGACTTCATTCCTTGGGACGCTACAGGCAGTCGCTCGGTAATTCGGGGACAATACTTCATAGACGTCACTAACACAAGCTACACAGGCAACGCAGAATTGAGATTTTATGAGCCGGGCGGCTTAACAGACCATGAAAAAAACCGTTTTATATCGGGCGAACTTGATGGTCAAAATACGCCTCCTCAATCCATGATTCGCAGAAATGTCGGTCCCACGGGCTCCGGTCCGCATGTTCTGGAAAACTCAAATCCTGTCACTATTCGCTACCACGGCGCAAACAGACCAACAAGTTCTAATCAACAGATTCATACACCCTATCATTTTCCAAATACCAATCATAGACTAGGAACCCTTCGTGTACGCATAAGTGCACCTCCACAGCAAGTTGGTATCTTCGGGCTCAGCACGGTAGGCGGCGACCCGTTCACTCAGGCACCTAATAACAATGCAGTGTATTATAACCATGAGAATGTTGGTGTAACCGTTCGTGCATCACATTTGGCATCTATTGGCAATCCTACGGCAGATTACATGATATATGTGGAGATTCCGCGCACAGGCTGGGGCAACTTAAGCCACCCGGGACTTGCACTCTCCGGACCCGCAGCTATACTCGAAACACCGCCGAATGACTCGACTGTCTTTGAATATACAGTCACAACTGATCTCAATACGGCACGAAGTCTTGATTCGGACGCATATTTATGGCTCAGCGAAGACGAACTTCTGAGTAGCTTTTCCTGGTACGATGTCACAATGGTTCGCATCAGCGTAAACGGTGTCGGAAACCTACCGTTCCTGTATGACATCCCTATGCAAAACCGCGCTGATAAGAGTTTCATCGGAAATCAGGAAATACAGGCTGCTATCCATTTTCGCTCACCACAGGTTGACAATAGTGAACTTCGGTCTGTACAGGTGCTTCCGACGTTTACGCTCATTGATTATACAATCACAGGTCATCTTTGGCAGGATCAGGAACTCACGGGTCAAATGGGCGAGATTGACAAAAAGCTATCAGGCTCAGTAAGAGTGCTGCACCCCACAGGCTTTATGTCCACATGGTCGCCCGCAACACCCGAAACCGGATTCAGCGTCAGGATTCCTGCGTATAATCCCGAGGACGGGCTTCTCGGTTACTACAGGCTCGAAGTTGCCTCACCCGGATATGAGCCAATCTATGTAGAGAGAGATGGTGCATACGATTCAAGGCTCACGGACAACGGAGACGGTATCGGTTATCGTAATTTGCGCATAAGCGAAACGCGCACAGTTATAAACGCAGGCTTCAGAAAGTCACAAAAGGTGAGCATTGTCTATCTGAACGCAAACGGTATACCGCACACCTTTGACAACGCAGATATTGGCGAGACAATCACCGCACCTTCGGAGTTTCCGACTCCGCCCGAACGTTACTATGATTTTCTCGGCTGGCAACAAAGCAATCCCGGTGGCACCCCAATTTCCACACATTTGTGGCTGGATACTTTCGAGTTGACCGAAACTTACTTAGCTGAGAAAATCGAGCCGGGTGATACAATTTACTTTGTAGCTGTTTGGGTGTTTAGCCCCCCTCTTGCGTTCACAGCTCCGGAGTTTCTGGACTTTGGTGCAATCTCGCCACAGTTTGGCACAAACTTCATAGAGCTTCCGACCACGGAAGCAAGGGGGGACCGCCCTGCGCAAATTCCCGACACCAATGTAAACTTCGTTGTCACTGCAGGCGAGCATTTCCCAAATTGGCGCATAGATGTACGCCACGATACCCCGATTACTTTGCGGCATCGTGACCATAGTGACCAGTCTCCGAAAATCCTAGACCCGGATGCTCTGGTATTCTTGGCAGGCAGCACTCCGATATTCGGAGCAACTCAAAGAGCCTACACCTATAATGGTGGCAGCGATGAGATAGGCTGGCAAGATGGACTATACACCATCAACTGGATGAGTCTGCAAAATCGCCTCAGAATAAGGACAACAACGCCTCTCATCGAGGTAGATACAAGCGAAACCATAAAAACGCCAATCAACTGGATATTCATCCCCGGCGCCCCGTA
>Ga0209755_10004097_pt1 | contig 17556 bp, 15 predicted proteins | sample TergutCo191P1_FD_187301 | JGI IMG/M metagenome (GOLD analysis project Ga0209755, IMG submission 187301) | Cornitermes sp. P1 segment gut microbial communities from Petit-Saut dam, French Guiana - Co191P1 (SPAdes) (version 2) | ecosystem: Host-associated > Arthropoda: Insects > Digestive system...
TTTCTATCCTTGTGGCGTTTACAAATTACAACGCGAATTTTATTCCTCCGCGCCGCCTTGTCGAATGGACAGGCTTTGACACATTTGTTCGTATTTTCAGCGTAGGAATTTGGGGTAAAACCTTTATAAAAATATTTATATGGACGGTAATATGGGCTTTCCTTGCCACATTCGCTTCCTACGCTTTTGGAATGTTCCAGGCCTTGCTTTTGCGCGTAAAACAAATAAAGTTCAGAGCTTTCTGGCGCGCGATTTTTATTCTTCCGTGGGCAGTACCCGGAATTGTTTCCATGCTTATCTTCAGGGTTTTATTAAATCAGGAAGGAGCGATAAACCAAATGCTCCTTTCGGCAGGAATTATTCAGGAAGCGATACCATTTTTATCAAACACATTTTGGGCGCGATTGTCGCTTATCCTTGTGAATGTCTGGCTTGGTTTCCCGTATTTTATGGCGCTAATATCGGGCGTTATGACAACAATTCCGCAAGAGCAGTACGAAGCGGCTTCGATAGACGGCGCCAATATTTTCCAGCAATTCCGCGCCATTACGCTGCCATTCATTCTTGCATCCACCGCGCCGCAGCTTTTAATGAGCATAACGTTTAACTTTAACAACTTTAACATGATCTACTTTTTAACAGGCGGAGGGCCGGCAAACCCTGATTTCCAGATGGCGGGCTCAACAGATATTTTAATCTCGTGGATTTTTAAATTAACGCTGGATCAGAGAATGTACAATTACGCGTCTGCGTTAAGCATTTTAATATTTATTATTATCGCGTCTGTATCGGCATGGAATCTTCTGCGCACTCGCGCGTTCAAGGAAAATTAGGAGGCAGAATATGAAGGCATATCGGGTTAAAAAGATTTTAACTACTGTTCTTATTTATATAGAGCTGATAATCGTGGCTGTTTGTATAATATATCCGCTTTTATGGGTTGTAGGTTCCGCTCTCAACGAGGGTTCGGGTATTTCCAGAAGCGGTATATTCCCGGAAAAATTATCGCTGGAAAACTTTAAAAAACTTTTTACTAAATTTAATTACGGCAAGTGGTATTTGAATACGCTTTATGTCGCCGCCCTTACCACTATTTTCTCTCTTATTATTCACACAATGACAGCCTTTGTTTTCGCTCGCTTTAATTTTAAAGGAAGAAAATCAGGGCTTCTTACGGTTATGGTGCTTCAGATGTTTCCAAGTTTTATGAGCCTTACAGCCCTTTACATGATCGCGCTTAACTTTGGAATGTTAAATAACCTGAATATGCTTGTAATTATTTATGTGGCAGGCGGAATACCTGCGAATATATGGCTAGTTAGAGGTTATATGCTTAATATTCCCAAATCGATGGACGAGGCCGCCTCTATAGACGGTTTAACAAAGTTGCAGCTCTTTTATAAAATTATTTTGCCGCTGTCCATGCCAATAATGTTTTTTATCGCGGTTACCTCCTTTATGGGTCCCTGGATGGATTATATGCTACCCCGTTATTTAATTAACATGGACGAACACCGGACGCTCGCTATTGGATTATTTGATCTTATAACAGGCACAAACGCCGATTTTTCTGCTTTCTGCGCCGGAGCGGTGTTAGTCGCCATTCCAATTACGGCTATGTACATGATTTTCCAGCGTTTCCTCCTTGAAGGATTAATGGCAGGCGCGAATAAGGGAGAATAAAGGCAAAGGTGGACAACTACTTAAAAGCTGTTACATTAGGCGCTTTTACATGGAAGAATGAAGAGCGCCTTACGCTTCTTTTTGCGCAGATACGAAAAACAAAAAGCTTTTGGCTTTTTCTCCACTTTGTTATTATTACCTTTGCTTTGAGTTTTCCTGTTACTTTTCAGATCGCCCGTCTTTCTCCCGTTGAGCTTTACAGCCGCCTTTACGGCGAAAATTTTTTAAACGCTCTGCCGCAAACGGTGAGGCTGGAATTTGAAGAAAACGAAGCCTTGGGTGCGGACACTATAGAAAATTTTAACAGCGTAATGATACAAAATAATTACGGCAGAAATATGCTCCTTCCTATTTTAAGCTTTGTTTTTTTTATACTTATATTGATTCAAGGAGCTTTTTATTTTACCGCCTGTTTTTTTCTTGGTTTTTCGCGGATGAATATTACCCGTCTTACGTTTCATGACAGAATGGGCTTGGCCCTTTTTACTTCTACCTTGCCTGTATTAATATGCTCGCTCTTTGGGCTTTACCTTCCTACGGTTCATATCATTATTTTTTATTTAATTATTATTATTCTGGTTTTTCAAAGGAGTAATTTATGCCCGAATGGTTAAAAAACGCCGTGTTTTACGAGATTTATCCGCAGACTTTTTATGATTCAAACGCGGACGGTATTGGAGATATTAAAGGCATTATAGAAAAACTCGATTATGTTAAAAGCCTCGGCTGTAACGCGATATGGCTAAACCCCTGTTTCGATTCACCTTTTAAAGATGCGGGCTATGATGTGCGTGATTTTAAAAAAGTAGCGCCCCGTTACGGAACAAACGAAGACCTTTTTAATTTATTCGACATCGCTCATAAAAAAGATATGCGCGTAATTCTGGATTTAGTGGCGGGGCATACATCGGAAGAACACAATTGGTTTAAAGAAAGTTCCAAAGCGAAGCCCAATGATGAATATAAAAACCGTTTTATATGGACAAATAATTGGTTCTGCTTTGGTTTAGACGGTTTAAAATTTATCGCGGGCGAAGTTCAAAGGAACGGCGTGTATATAATCAATTTTTTTAAATGTCAGCCGGCTCTTAATTACGGTTTCCATAATCAGAAAGAAAGTTGGCAGATCCCTCCCGATCATCCTGACTGTATAGCGACAATGGAATCCTTAAAAGATGTTATGCGCTATTGGCTTAAAGGAGACGCGGGAAGAGGCTGCGACGGCTTTCGCGTAGACATGGCGGATTCCCTTGTAAAGTTTGATGATGGCGAAAAAAGTTCTACCTGCGCGATTTGGCGTAATATACGCGAAATGCTTGACGTGGAATTTCCGCAGTCTATTCTTGTTTCTGAGTGGAGTAATCCTCGGCTTTCTTTAAGAGCGGGCTTTCATGTCGATTTTTTACTGGATCATGATTACTCAGGCTACCGTAGCCTTGTGCGTGATTATGAGGATAATATACAAAATAACAGTTACTTTAGAAAGGACGCAGCGCAGGATATTAATAAATTTCTTTCGCAGTATATGCCGTGGTACGAAGAAACAAAAAACATCGGATACATTAGTCTTATCTCCGGGAACCATGATACTTTTAGGATAAGTTATAAATTAAACACAAGGGAACTCGCGCTCTTTTACGCGTTTATGTTTACAATGCCGGGTGTGCCTTTTCTTTATTACGGCGATGAAATTGGCATGAGCTATCTTCCCGATACACCTACAAAAGAAGGCGGTTACTCAAGGACAGGCTCTCGGACTCCCATGCAATGGAAGAGTGGTGGTAATATGGGTTTTTCTCTCGCTCCTAAAGAAAATTTATATATCGATGTCGATACAAATTCGCTAGCTCCAAATGTTGAAGAACAGGAAAAAGATGAAGCGTCGCTTTTAAATATAGTAAAAAATTTACTTCGCTTGCGGCAGAGAGAGGAAGACCTGCAATCAAAACCGAATTTGGAAATAATCCACGCGCCTCAAAATGACGCTAAGGATCGCTCTTTTTTCTATAAACGCGGCTCGTTTTTAATGGGTATAAATCCCGGCGCAAGCGCTGTAAACCTTCCCCTAGCTGTCGGTGCAGAGCCAAAATTGCTTTATTCCATAGGCAATTGCGGTTTTAAAGACGGAAATTTCATGTTAGATACTCAAAGTTTTGGCGTATGGAAGAGTTGACACTTTTTTTAATTTAGGATAATGTTCATTAGTGCCTCACAATCATAGCGGCACTGTCGCCGTCTTAGCTCAGCTGGCAGAGCACTTGACTTGTAATCATGAGGTCTTCGGTTCGATTCCGAAAGACGGCTAATTGCTTAATTACTTATGTTATAAGGAATTAACGCAGAATTATTTTAGTTTTTACCACCGAAAGAATCGGCGTAAAGGCTCCTGAAACCAAAAGTGTAGAAAAAGTATGAGAACTTTTTCTACAGAAGGAGACTTTATGCGCCGTGAGTATTACCTTCACCAACGCACTAACGGCATTTTTTCTGTTCAAAAATTACTGAAATTATTAATGTCGAAAAGTAGCCAAAGTAAGCGGACATCTCTCGGAAAGCGTATTTAAGAAATACGCCGAACACATAGAAATAAAAAATATTATAGGTTCATTAAATCTATTAAATTACAGTTATTCTTATAATTATATAAAATGTTTTTTATAGAGGGTGTATTCAAATGTCATCCAATATAAGATTTATTTCGTTTAGAATTTCCCTCAATGATAAATTTACTTGAGAATTTATTTGAGTTTTAACTTGAGTTTTAATTTGTTCTTTTATTCTTGTTTTTATATGCTTTTTTACTTTATAAGGTAATGGCGACGAATGACTCGTATCAGCTGTTATACTGCTACCTTTAGGATTTTTAAATAAGAGATATGGCTCTATTCTTAATACATGGGAAATTTTTTCTATTAGCTCAGTAGAAGGGAATTTTCGTCCTGATTCTATCTCGCCGATGTAACCAAGGGAAATATGGCAATATTCTGCCAACTTCATTTGTGAAAGTTCCTCTTTTTTGCGGAATTCCTTTAAATTTTGGATAAATAGTTGCTTTAATGTCATTTTTTATGCTAATAGCCAGTAGTTTTATTAGGCAAGAAGCCATAAGCCATAATATAATATCTACTTGATACAATATGGCTATAAGCCTATAATATAAAGGTCAGAATTCAAGTATTTTTGGTATTTTTTATACATAAAACTTAATTTTACTTAATTAAGGGTATATTTTACTATTTTTGCCATTATGCGGTGGAAAACTGATTGCTGAGAGACTCTTATATATTTGTGAATAAGGCATGGATAAGCGAACTTTTGAAGCTTTGTATAAAGAATATTTTTCTCTTGTTTTCAGGCGTTGTATGGAACTGTTACGAAATAATGAAGAAGCAGAAAACACTGCAAATTCAGTCTTCGAGAAACTGTTTAAAAAAGAAGATGAAATCTTTTATCCAAACAGCTACCTATACAGAATGGCTACAAATATGGGGTTAAAACAAATAAAGAAAATCAAAAAGGAAGCAGCTATTATTTATACAGAAGCTACAAATATTTGTATCAATAGATTAAAGGAAAAGGGAGGAGGAGAGATCAAGCAATTATTGAAAAATGTAAAATTAATGAATAATAAGGATTTTGAAGATAAGAGTTACGAACAGATAGAAGCAGAAATGATTGTTGATGTTGTTTTAAAAGAAGAAGATGAAATTACAAAGGTGATTTACGTTTTATTATATCACGATGGTATGACCTATAAAGATATTGGTGAGGTTATTGGATTTAGTAAATCGGCTGTTGAGAAGAGAATAAGGAAACTTGAAAGAATTATTAAAGAAAAAATATTCGAGGATAAAAAATGAAGGATAATAAGCACATAACACAATTTATGCTTGAACTCTATCATTTGAACGCTGTTACTGGTAAAGAACGTAAAATAATCGAAGAAGTATTAAACACGGATGATGAAGTACGATTAAAATATGAAGAATTAAAAAAAACAGACTATGAAATAAAAAATAAATATAGACTAGATACCGAATCGCTTTTTGCTATTTTAAATAATAATAACGAAAGAATAATTAAAAATATCACTAAACCAAAAGAACGAAAAAAAATTATTTTGTTTGGTATTGCTGCTGTGTTTATATGTTTTTTTATTCCCTTATTTATATATTTCAATAATTCAAAAAAAAAGAATAATATAAATATTACAAAGAAAGAACAAACTGTTTTAAATATTAGAGCAACAGACGATTTTTATCAGATACAACTTGATATAAATATACCTGAAGATATGACTTTTATATATGAAAATATGTTCGCAGATATGGATTTTAGAAGTATAACAATACCAGACAGGATTACAAGAATTGGTAATAATGCGTTTAAAAATAATCTATTAATAAGCGTTACTATCGGAGCAAATGTAGAGATTGAAGATAATGCAATACCAGGTAATTTTGCTAATGTATATAATAGTTTAGGAAAAGTTGCCGGAACCTATGAAAGACCAAATATAATAAGTGAAGAATGGGTTAAAAAATAATTATTTTTTAATTTTAAGGTGGAAAAAGGAAGTTGAAAGGTATCTATTATATGTAGGGAAAATCACTGCGTTGCAGTGTGAAAATAAAGAAAAGGAGTTTTATATGAAAATGAAACAAATTTGGGTTTTTTTAACTTTCGCAATTATTGCGTTAGCAGTAACAAGTTGTGCTAGTAAACCAGAAGTAAAGGCGGCACAGTCAGCAAGGCAAGCGGCACTTGAAGCTTCAAAGCCAATAAGAACAGAACCTGCTCAACGCCCCGGTTGGGTTGATTCTGTTCCTGATTCTGCATCGACACTAAGTTTTATTGGAACAGCAGGTCGATATGCAACAGCTACAGGTAATCATGGAGCACGTTATTTTGCTGAAGAAAACGGAAGAACACAACTTGTTGATTATTACGGAACAGTAATGAGTAATCAAGCAAGAACTCATGCTTCTACTTATGGTATTTCGAGTGATGTTCTTGCGCCACAAATTGCAGGACAACAGTTAAATGAAAGAATTGCACAAAATGTTTCTCAAGCATTAGCACCAAGGGAATATTATACATTAGTTTATCTTGATACTACAAACCGTGAAGCATTTGAAGTGTATGTGTTAATGCAAGTTGATAAATCGCTTGTTAGAAGAGTTATTGATAATTACGGACAGGAACAAGCTGCTGATTATGCTAAAAGGGCTGCTGCTGAACAAGACGCTCAAAGAAAACAACAATTGCAAAAAGCCTCAGAATTTTTTGGCGGTAACTTAAGTTCAAAATTAGGTTTTTAATTATGAAAATAGAACTCGGTAAATATTCATTTTTGTTTTTTATTTTGTTAATAGCTACTCAATTTGTAGTTTATGCAGGAGGAAATCAAGATAGAAATATTGAAAATAATACATCAGACACTACAAGAAAGTTGATTTGGGCTTCTTCCGAAAGACCAGATTGGGTTGATAATGTTCCGCAAAATAATTCCGAGTTCTATTTTGTTGGAACATCACAACCATATGATACTGTCGCAAACGCAAGAGATAATTCCAGAGAAGACGCTCGAAACCAAGTATTGAAATTTTATGGCGAATTTGTTGAAAGACAAGCCAGAGAAAGCGGTACAATGAGCGGCAGTACCAGAGATACACTTGAGGCTTTTATTGCACGTGAAGATGAAATAAGAAGTTATGCAGAAAATATAATATCTCAGGTAGGAACAGACAGATATTATTCGGAAATATATTTAAACAGTAATAATAAAGAAGAACATATTGTATATACACTTTGCCAAGTTAGTAGAAAAAAAGCAGAAGAAGACATATCAAATTTTGCAAGAAATATTTCTCAGAGATATACTGGTATGTTAACTCAGAGAGCAACACTAAAAGCAACTCTTGAAAGTTATGTTGTTGTTTTAAAAGCATTAGAACAAAATACGTTACATAGAATAATAGCATATCATGATGGTACTGCTGGGAGAGTAGGACTCTATAGCTATGTAAGAGCTAATATTATAGATTTAACGAATAGTATAAGTTTTGGAAATTTGCAAAATAGAATAGTTAGAAAACCTGACACTTTAGATACAAATGTAAGATTGCAATCTGTTGTCTCTTCAATTATAGGACCATTTGATTGTAAAATTATTATAACAGGAATGAATATGGATATTCCTGTTGTGAATTATACTGTTAATGATAATTCATTTTTTATGACATTTATTACTACACCATTGAAAATAGGAAGATATTCAGTTCAGATAGAATTGCTTTTAAATGAAATAACCGGTGGTATTGTTAAAAATATAAATACAGGTTTTAATTTTGAAGTAATTCCTTTAACTGCTGTATTGAGAACAAAAGAAGAAATGGAAGAAGGTATAAAAAGAACAATTGATATATTGGCTAATAATTTACAAACACAGACACAAACAAGAATAGGATTATTTTCTTTAGATCAAACTGATATACCTACAGGATTATCCCGATATTTAACACAACGTGTAACTGAATATGCAATGAATAATCCTAATCGAAAATATCAAATAAGAAGAGAAAATATACAACAAGTAGAAAATACTAAATTAGTATTATTAAGCGGATTCTTTGTTAAAAGAGGTAATAATGTTGATATCACTTTTGAATTAAATACGCCTGATGGGAAAAATGATAGTTCACAAACTATTTCTGTGGCGGTAGACTTATTAAAATCACAAGAATTAACATACGAACCGGAAAATGTAAATATTTTAACCGAAGACCCGATAATAATTCCTATAAATAATGGGATTAATATACAAGCATTTTTTAACTCAACAAGTCAAACATATATGCATAGAGATGAGTTAGGAATAACAGTTTTAGCAGATAAAAATTGTTATTTTAAAATTATTCATATTGATGTAAATAATCAAATGAAAATGCTTTATCCGAATAATTTAGATAAAAATAATTATCTGCGAGCAAATACCCCAAGGGTAATATTTGAATCTGCCAAAGCATTTTTATATGAACCGTATGGAACGGAAACTATAATTATTACCGCTTCTACAGAACAATTTGAAAATATTAATCAAGATTTAATTGCGCCATTAACAACCGCAAATGAAAGCAATGTTAGATCGGCTGTAAGAGGAGAACGTGGTGTTACAATAGAAGGTAGTTTTTCATTAAATGATAAAAATAATTTATATGAAGGAGAAGCAAAATATAATATTACAATTTTAAAACCAAATGAAAGTTATGAATATGCAAGACCTGATAATATGAGAGAATTTTACGATTCATTAAGAAGAGATATTTTAAATCAAGGCGGAACTTTTGAGGGTAATGAAGTAAGCGGAGTATATATACTTAATGGGATACGCAGTAGTTACCGATTACCAAGAGATAAACCAAATAAAATTCAATTTGCAATTTATAATTTAAATAACTTTACAGGTGAAAGAAATACAGGAGTAATAACAAGAAGCAGGGGATTTAATTTTTCATTTATAAAACCTGTTAATATGATACAGGCAGTCCAAACAGTGAGAACAGGGATTGAAGAAAGCGGTGGAACATTTACAGGTAACGAACAGCAGGGAAATTTCCGTGCTAATGGTATTTCCGGACAATATAATGTAACTGATTTAGTTAATGTTACAATAACCGAAAAACCTTTTGTTATACCCAATTCACTAATTGAAAAAGAAGTAAAAAGTTTTTTTACTGTTAGATAAATATAAATGATGTTTTAAAGCGAGGTATAAAAAATGAAAATTAATAGATTACTTTTATTTGTATCAATATTTGTTATTTTTAATTTAAATATTATGGCAGAAACTATTATAGAAATAAATGAACCTAATGAACTTCCAAATTTATGGATATTATCTATTGGAGTTAATCGTTATAATTCGTTGCAAATTTCAAATAATAATTATTCAATAAATGACGCAAGAGAGATAATTAATATTTTTAAATTACAAGAAGGAAGAGTTTATAATAGAGTTAACAGCCTTCTTATTGCAGATGATTCTCATATAAAACCAACAAGAGAAAATATAATTGATAATTTATCTTTTCTGCAACAGGCAGCGATTAATGATATTGCAATATTATTTATAGCAGGTCAAAGCATGATCGATAAAAATGGATTTTACTATTTTCTGCCTTCTAATGCCTCCTTAAACACCAATGGAACTATTAGGGTTTCAAGTGCAGTTTCATGGGCTGATTTTGAATTCGCTTTGAATTTCCCATCTAAAAAGTTTTTATTAATTGATACTGATAATACAGATCGTATATTTTCTAATAAAATCAGAAGAGAATATGATGATCCTAACGCCAGAACTGCGATTTTTACCGCAACAAGAAATGGGCAGCATTCAATGGAACGTTCAGATTTAAAACATGGTGTATTTACTTATGCGATGCTGCAAGGATTAAATGGTGAAGCTGCGGATGAGAATAAAAATATAACAGTGACATCATTGTATTCGTATATAGAAAAGAAGATGCGTGAATTAACAAATAATACTCAAGAACCTGATATAAGATCGCATATGGATATGACAGGATTAATAATGGCTAGAAATAGATAATGTTTTTAAAGTGAGGTGAATGTATGAAAACTGGAAAATGGTTTTTATTAATTTTATTTTTTCTCTGTTTCTGTTGGAATGCCTTTTCGCAAGATGTGGCGGTATTTCCGCAGATGGGGCATATAGGTAGTATAAGCTCAGTAGCATTTAGTCCAGATGGCAGGCAGTTTCTTTCAGGGTCAGATGATTGGACTGTTAAATTATGGGATACCGCTTCTGGCAGGGTGATAAGAACTTTTACAGGACATTCTTGGGGAATAAACTCAGTAGCATTTAGTCCAGATGGTAGGCAGATTATTACTGGGTCGTGGGATTATACAATAAAATTATGGGATACCGAAACAGGCAGAGAAATAAGAACTTTTTCTGATTCAACTGGTGGTGTCTTATCTGTAGTGTTTAGTCCAGATGGCAGGCAGATATTATCTGGTTCTAGTGGTATTAAGGAATGGAATGATTCTAAACAAAAAAATGAGATAATAAAACCTGGTGAAATTAAATTATGGGATACAGCAACAGGCAAAGAAATAAGAACTTTTTCTGGTCATTTTGATTCTATTCGTTCTGTAGCATTTAGTCCAGATGGAAAACAAATTATTTCTGGTTCTGAGGATTGTACAATCAAATTATGGGATACAGCCACAGGCAGAGTAATAAAAACATTTTCCGGGCATAATACAAATTGGGGTTGGGTGTGTTCTGTAGCATTTAGTCCAGATGGAAAACAAATTATTTCCGGTTCTGAGGATTGTACAATTAAATTATGGGATACAGCAACAGGACGTGAAATAAAAACTTTCTCTGATCAACAGTTAGAAAGTGTCTATTCTGTAGCATTTAGTCCTGATGGAAAACAGATTATTTCCGGTTCTGGTTTTTGTAATGTCAATCTACAAGATGGATCTTCTTTGCCGTCTGCTGACCCATCTGAGCTAGCAATAATTAAATTATGGGATATAGCAACAGGCAAAGAAATAAGAACTTTCTGGGGTCATTCGCATTCTATTCGTTCTATAGCATTTAGCCCTGACGGCAAACAGATACTATCTGGGTCATACAAATATGAAAGTGCAATAAAATTATGGGATGCAGCAACAGGCAAAGAAATAAGAACTTTCTCTGATTATTCTGATATAGGAGGAAGCGGTCAGAAAGTAGCGCTTAACCCAGATGGCAGACAGGTAATATCTGGATACGATAATGGAACAATTATATTCTTAGATATAGCAACGGGTAGAGAGATTAAAACATTTCCTGATAATTCATATACCAGACTAAAGTCTGTAAGATTTAGTAAAGACGGCAGGCAGATAATCTCTAGTTATGAAGATTATGAAAATGCAATTAAATTATGGGATACAGCAACAGGAACTGTTTTAAAAACATTTATTTTCCGAACAGGTAGAGGTAATATAGAGCAAGCTCGATTAAGTGAAGATAGTAAAGAATTAATTTTCGTTCTCCCTGAAAGAGTTAGAGTCAGTTCACACGCAATCAGCCCAGATGGAAAACAATTTATTATAGGCTTTTATAATGGAGATGATGGAACATTTGAATTATGGGATATTGCAACAGGTAAAAAATTAAAAACATTTTCTGTTCCTTCAAAAAGAATCACTTCTTTATCATTTAACCCAGATGGTAGTCAGATAATCTCTGGTGTTGCTGATTCTAACAATGGAACATATAAAATATGGGATATAGAAACAGGTAGAGAAATTATATCATTATCTGAGCATTTTAGTTGGGCCGATAGTAAAGTTATATTTAGCCCAGATAGCAGGCTGGTATTTTCTGTCTACGGTAGTAAAATTAATATATGGGATACTGCAACAGGCAAGGTAATTAATACTTTAACTGATCATTTTGATAGGGTCAGTTCTATAGTTGTTAGCCGAGATGGTAAACATTTGCTTTCCGGTTCTGAAGATAGAACAATTAAATTATGGGATACAGCAACAGGCAGATTAATTAGAACATTTACCGGGCATTCCGGGAAAGTAGATTCTGTAGCATTCAGTTTTGACGACAGGCAGATACTATCGGGATCGTTTGATGGAACTACACGGCTTTGGGATATAGTAACTGGGAAAGAAATCACACAATTCTTCAGTTATGACGGTGAATGGATAGTTCTCACTCCTGATGGCTACTACAACGCATCACCTAACGGCGATAAATACCTCAATGTTCGTGTTGGGAGCAATGTTTATGGAATTGACCAATATCGTTCGACTTTCTACAATCCCCAGATTGTAGAAGCACGTTTACAAGGCAGACCTGATCCTGTGCGCGTAACAACCACAATTCAGGAAGCGGCGGAACCGCCTACTGTAAGAATTCGTAATCTTGAAACCGGATCAGTAATAACAACAGGACGGATAGAGCTTTCTGTAGAAATTGAATCAAAACAACCAATAAAAAGCATGCAATTTCTAATAAACGGAAGGCTTGTAAGCGGAAATGAAGTAAGAGGCATTAGCGGCATTCGTGGCGCAGAATTAGAAGATACAAGAGTTACTTTAAATCAAAACCAAAATAGAGTTAATTTTAAAGTAAATTTACGGTTAGACCCCGGAAATAATCGTATTGAAGTGATTGCGAACAACCAATATGAAGGGCGTGATAGTGTAGAGGTTTTTAATCTTCAAACGGCATCTGTAAGCGCTCTTCCAAATTTATGGATACTTTCTATAGGGGTAAATAGATACGATTCACCTTTATTGAAAAATCTTAATTACGCTGTGAATGACGCAAGGGAAATTATAAATGTATTTAAAGCACAGGAAGGGAGGGTCTATGGTAAGGTAAACAGCAGACTCATTGCTGACGGAACAGATATAAACCCTAATAAAATAAATATACAGGATGGTTTTGATTTCTTAAAAAACGCAAGCTCAAACGATGTAATTATTTTGTTTATCGCAGGACATGGTTTAAATGATCAAAATGGAGTTTTTTATTTTATGCCTTCAGACGCATCATTTACAAGTGAAGGAGCAATACGATCCGCAAATGCTATATCGCAATCAGAAATTCAAACTGTTCTTAATATACCCGGAAGAAAAATACTATTTATTGACGCATGTCATTCAGCGGGCGCAAGCGGCGGAAGAACAAAAGCGACAGATAATAATAGATTAGTAAGAGATTTGCAAAGTAACAGCACTGTAATATTTACATCCAGTAAAGGAAATCAATTTTCACAAGAACGTCCTGAATTAAAACATGGTGTATTTACCTATGCGATTTTACAAGGTTTGAGAGGAGAAGCGTTTCCTGAAAATGGAAATATAACAATGATGTCGTTGCAATTATATGTATCTAGGAAAGTTAAAGAACTAACAGATAATGTACAAGAACCTACAACTAGTACACCTGAAGGATTTAGTGATTTTTTTATCGCAAGAATAAGATAAAATTAAAGAAATGATCATAAAATGGTTTTAAATAAATAGAATGTCTCTATCCATGTTAATCTGAGTAATCCGTGCTAATCCGTGTCCGGTCTTTTGTTTACTTACAGTTTGGTTATTTCGTCGAGGGAGAGCCCGGTAATTTCGCTCACGAATTCATGTGTAGAACCCTTGGCGAGCAGGTTTCTAGCAATGGTGAGTTTTTCTCTGCGTCCTTCTTCACGACCTTGTTCTAGACCTTCTTCTCTGGCTTCCTCGGCGCGAATCTCAGCGATTTCTTCTATTGTGTATCGTTCAAACAGCATATTGGCAACCTCCGAACCATGTTTTTCCATGAAATCTTTTAATACATTATGCTCAACACAGTATTCTATCACCTTTTTTGCGGATTCATCAACTGATAAATATTCCCTGTACTCATTGTATTTTTCAACAAAAATACTGTATCCGTTGAGATTTACGCTCCTTTTTAATATCTCAGAATTACGTCCATGGTTAATGTTATAAACATGAACCACAAGCTCTAAAGGTAAAGCCATGTTCTCAGGTAGTTTTAACCCGACTACATCCTTAAAGGCAGTAGAAAGTAAAAGTGTTTGACGGTCAGGGTACTCATCTTTACCGTTATAAAGAACTATAAACTCAGGTCTTGGGATTTTAACCAGTCTTTTTTGATAGATATTTTTATCATCTATTATCTTTTCATACACTCTGGCTATGTACATAAGTACTCTAAGTGGTATATTCTCGCTTATTGTTGATTGATGCTCGAATAATACGACAAGCCTGTCATCAATAGTAAAAGATAAGTCGTTTATCTTTTTCATAAAGAGGACACCTGAAAGTGTATTGATATTGACGATAGCGTCCTTTGGGACATCAATACCTTCTATAGCCGAGTACAGCTCCCGCAATATCTCCGGGGAGCTAAAGAGTTTTGAAAACACGCTGTCCTTGTGTTTTCTGTTTACATTCACGCACATTTGTTACCTCACATATAGTAGCTCCAGAGGTCATACGACCACTGGACAGACCTTCCCCTAAAAATGAAAAATCTGCATATATATATGGGTTCAAAGTGTCATTTTGCTTTATCGATTCCGAAGAAATTCGTAAAAAAAGTGAAAAATTTTGAGAAAAGAGATTCACACGGATCCGCAAACCGAAGGTTTGAAGGAGGATCTGGACCAACCATCTTAACCTTATTCCTATCTCAATAATTGGTTTACAACCTATTAAAATAGAGACAAAAGTATAATGTTGTATCAACTTCCTCCGTGCCCCCGTGAGAGATTCTTTTTAGCTATATCTGTTACAGTACCAACCTTGACAAAACCCCTATTTTTGTCTAATATCACCCCATGGCTGAATTAATATGTTCCCAGTGTCAAGCTTCCATTTCCGAACCTGAGAAAAATCTCTGGGTTTGCGGCAAATGCGGTAATCATTCCAGACTGGGCTGGCAGCAAAGGCTGAGTATCACCGCGGATGGGGGGAGTTTTAGCGAGTTCGATTCAGGGATGAGGTCTGGTAACCCGATCGATTTTCCCGAATATGAAGAAAAAATCGCCGAATTGCAGAAAAAATGCGAAACCGGCGAAGCTGTCGTTACAGGCAAATGTACCATTAAAGGTTACCCTTGCGTTATCGGCATCATGGACAGCCGTTTTATGATGGCAAGTATGGGCAGCGTAGTAGGCGAAAAAATTACAAGAGCGATTGAATACGCTACAGCGAATAAACTGCCTGTGATTGTTTTTTCCGCGTCAGGCGGAGCGCGTATGCAAGAGGGAATTATCTCCCTTATGCAGATGGCAAAAACATCTGGCGCAGTTGCGCGTCACACAGACGCGGGGCAGCTTTACATTTCTGTTATTACTGACCCGACTACAGGCGGCGTTACAGCTTCTTTCGCCATGTTAGGTGACGTAATTCTCGCGGAACCCGGAGTTACTCTCGGCTTCGCGGGAAAGCGCGTTATTCAGGATACAATCGGCGCGGTTCTGCCCGAAAGATTCCAAACATCGGAATTTGTTTTTGAACACGGTTTTATTGACGCTGTTTCTCACCGTAAAGATATGCCGCAGGTGTTAGCCGACATTATAAGGCTCCACGGCTACAAAGGAGGCAAATAATGGGTTTAAACATGCAGCAAAAATTGGACCTTCTTAAAAATTTAGGACGTCCTACAATTAACGATTATCTTCCGCTCCTTTTTAAAGATTTTATCGCGTTCCACGGCGACCGCTATTTTGCCGACGACCCCGCAATGCTGGGCGGCATCTGCTTGTTAGGTGACGTTCCTGTTACCGTAATTTCGCAGGTTAGGGCAAAAGATATTGAGACGCTCCAGAAAATTAACTTTTCCATGCCTCACCCCGAAGGGTACCGCAAGGCGCTCCGTCTTGCTAAGCAGGCGGAAAAATTCCGCCGCCCTGTTATTCTTTTTATTGACACTCCCGGCGCGTACTGCGGAGTAGGCGCGGAAGAACGCGGACAAGGCGAAGCAATCGCGCGTAACCTCCATGAGTTTATGATGCTTAAAACGCCTGTAGTATCAGTTGTTCTTGGCGAAGGCGGCTCAGGCGGCGCACTTGCTCTTGGCGTATGCGACGAACTTGCAATGCTTGAAAACGCTTTATACTCGGTAATCTCGCCTAAAGGTTTCGCTTCCATTTTATGGAAAGACGGCTCGCGCGAAAGAGAAGCCGCGGAGCTTATGAAGATAACAGCAGAAGACCTTAGCCGTTTTGGCATTTGCGATAAAATTATCTCAGAACCCGAAGGCGGAGCGGCAAAAGATGTTAACGCGACAGCTTCCAATATTAAATCTTTCCTTACAGAAACTGTAAGCAAGTTAATGAAGGAAGACTTTGCCAAGTTACCGGAAAAGCGGTATCAGAAATTTAGAAAGGTCGGTGTTTTCACAGAATAAGAGAGAAGAGTTCACACGGAGGCACGGAGACACGGAGGATTGGAAACAACACTTCGTGTTTTTATTCCTTTGCGTGGATCTCATATGGTATTAATTTATGGGATTCAATGTAGATAAGACACTTTTATTGTTAATCGATGTGCAAAATGATTTTTGTCCGGGTGGAGCGCTTGCGGTAAACGAAGGTGACGCTGTTGTCGCTCCGCTTAACGCGCTTAGTGCCGCTCTTGCGGAAAAAGGCGGACGTGTTGCCGCAACGCAAGACTGGCACGCGTCCGGGCATATTTCATTCGCTTCCTCGCATAGCGGCAAAAAACCAAACGATGTAATAGATACGCCTCTTGTTAAGCAGCAGGTGCTGTGGCCTGACCACTGTGTTCAGGGAACAGCCGGAGCGGAGTTTCATAAAGATCTCGATACAAAACCGGTATCCGCGATTATACGCAAGGGCGTACACAAGGATATCGATTCTTATTCCGCTTTTTTTGAGAACGACCGTAAAACCAAAACAGGCTTGGAAGGCTATCTTAAATCCCTCGGTATAAAAACCGTAATCATGGGCGGCATTGCCACAGACTACTGCGTTTTTTACAGCGCCATGGATTGCAAAAAATTAGGTTTTAATACGATTATCGCAAGCGACGCTGTCCGCGGAGTTGGCTTCCCTGAAAGCTCAGTTGAAAAAGCAATAGCGGAAATGAAATCGAAAAAAATTGAATTTCTCACTTCACAAGAACTTTTGTATAAAATTTAAAATAAGTGATAAAAAATAAGGTTTTTCAAGCTGGTTTCCAGACTGCCAATATATTATAATTTAATTATAAACATGGAAAATTCAGCGCTTTTCACAGATTTTTACTCATTAACCATGGCGCAGGGCTACTGGAAAAACAACCGTAACGAGCGGGCTG
>Ga0209755_10004098_pt1 | contig 17554 bp, 24 predicted proteins | sample TergutCo191P1_FD_187301 | JGI IMG/M metagenome (GOLD analysis project Ga0209755, IMG submission 187301) | Cornitermes sp. P1 segment gut microbial communities from Petit-Saut dam, French Guiana - Co191P1 (SPAdes) (version 2) | ecosystem: Host-associated > Arthropoda: Insects > Digestive system...
GCGCCGGTATGTTCCTTACAGCCGGAGTCGTTGTAGCTTTCGCGCTTATAACTTTGATAGTTCTCCATGTAATAGAAAGAAAAATATTCCCCGAAGATAACTGGAAAAAAGACACTCCTGAAAAGGAGGGATGATGAACGCAAAGCACCTAACGGTCAGCGAACTCACAGAACAGATTCGCCTAAGCCTCGAAGGTTCGTTTTCTTTTGTCTGTGTCGAGGGTGAAGTGTCAAATTGCAGACCCGCAAGCTCGGGGCATTTATATTTCAGTTTGAAAGACGCAGGCGCAAAAATTGACGCCGTAATGTTTAAAAACAGGCTTCGCTCATTAACATTCGAACCCAAAGACGGCATGTTATTGCGCGTGCGCGGAAGTCTTTCCGTTTACGCTCCGCGCGGAACGTATTCAATCGTTTGCGAAGAAATGGAAATTGCAGGAGCGGGCGAAATCCTTGCAATGCTTGAAAAACGAAAACAAAAACTCGCGCAGGAAGGATTATTCGATGAAGATCGAAAAAAAGATCTTCCGCGCTTCCCACAGACAATCGGCATTGTAAGCTCTCCCACGGGAGCTGCGTTACGTGACATTTTAAACGTTCTGCAAAGACGCGCTTCCGGCATCAGGGTAATAATTTTTCCTGCTCCCGTTCAGGGAGAAGAGGCGGCTTCTATAATTGCCGCGCGGATAAAACAGGCGAATCAATGGAAACTTGCCGATGTATTAATCGTTGGAAGAGGCGGCGGCTCATTGGAAGACCTGCTTCCATTCTCTGACGAAGAAGTTGTCCGCGCTGTCGCAAATTCAAAAATACCCGTGGTAAGCGCCGTAGGACACGAAATCGACTGGGCGTTATGTGATTTTTCTGCGGACTTGAGAGCGCCTACGCCTTCCGCCGCCGCGGAACTTGTTAGCGAAAATCTTGTTGCCGTCGCTGATATTGTGCGCCGTATGGCGGAAGACTTCATAAACGTAATAAGATCCCGCATGGAAAAAGCGCGGCTTTTATTAAAACCATTCGATATACAGGACATGGAATACCGCATCCGCTCGATATTGCAGCCGCGCCTGATTCGCCTGGATGACGCAAAAGAAGCGCTCATAGACGCAGTATCAGAAAAATGTTCAATACTGCGCGGCAAAATTGAACTTGTATCCGCGGTAATAAACGCCTCAAGTCCGTTAGCCGCAATGGAAAGAGGCTTCTCTGTCGTAACAGACAGCGCGGGAAAAGTTGTAAGAGACGCATCGGCTATTAAAATAAATGAACAGCTTACTATCAAACCATTAAAAGGCTCGATACAAGCTATCGTTGAGAAGGTGGAAGCATGAAATTAAGGAGAAGTTATGGCTAAAAAGGCTCAGGCTGCCGCGCCGAAAAGCGGTAACACAAAAAGTTTTGAAGATCGTCTTTCGCGGCTTGAAACTTTAGGCGAACATATCCGCAAAACGGACATTCCCCTCGATGAAGCTCTAAAAGCGTTTGAAGAAGGAATACGTCTTGCGCGCTCACTCGAAAACGACCTTGAAAAAATCGAAAACCGCATAGAAGTATTAATGAACTCTGCAGAAGCGCCCATGAGCGAATCTCCCGAGCTTGAATTATTCAACGCAGATGACTGATTAATGAGGAATGAAAAATGTCCAGTGTAAAAATTCTACCGCCGGAGGAAGCAAGGCGTATTGCGGCAGGAGAAGTTGTAGACCGCCCCGCTGCCCTCGTGCGCGAATTCCTTGACAACGCAATAGACGCAGAAAGCGCAAATATCGACGTATCAATAGAAGAAGGCGGCTGTAAAAAAGTTGAAGTTTCAGATGACGGCAGCGGCATGAGCCGCGAAGATCTGGAACTTTGTCATCTTACACACGCGACAAGTAAAATACGAAGCCTAAATGATCTAGACACAAGTAAAACTCTGGGCTTTCGCGGCGAAGCTCTTGCAGCAGCTTCCGCGGTGTCGCATATCGAAATAATAACAAGCGCGGACGGAAGAGAAGCATGGCTTTTAGAAACCGGTCCCGGCGAAAGTTTTTCTCCAAAACTGGAACAAACGCGCCGCACAAAAGGCACAACAATCCGCGCTTTAAATTTATTCGAAAGCATCCCCGCGCGAAAAAAGTTTTTAAAAAGGGAAGGAAGCGAAGGAACTCTTTGCCGCCAGATTTTTATTGACAAAGCGCTCGCCTTTAACAATATCAATTTTCGTTTTTTGCAGGACGGCAAGCTTAAAGATTTTTTACCGGCTGTTAAAACAAAAAAAGAGCGTTTTGCCGCCGCGCTTTTAAAAGCAGGCGAAGAAAATTTTCTGCACGAAATAAATGTTACAGGTGATGGTTTTACGGCAGCAATTGTTATAGGCGGCCCCGAATTAAGCAGAAATGACAGAAGACAGCTTTTCGTTTTTGCAAACGGCAGAAGGGTAAACGATTATTCCCTTATTCAGGCGATTGAATACGGCTCGCAGGGATGGTTTCCAAACGGCACGCACCCGATTGGAGCTGTGTATGTAGAAATCGACCCGTCACTTGCGGACTTTAACATTCATCCTGCAAAACGCGAAGTTCGTTTTCGTGACTCAGGCGCAATTCATCATACAATCTCAGGCGGAGTAAAAAGTTTTTTTCATAAATTATATTTAAACAGCTGCAAAAAAGAAGAAAAAGAGTATAACCACGGAGCACACAGAGCACACGGAGAAAAAAAAGAAGAAAAGGAGTTTTCTTTTTCCTACAGTAATAATAGCCATAATACCAATCGAAGTTCAGAAGTATACGAGAAATTTACAAATAAAAACTTTGCGTCCCTGGCGAACCTTGGCGCTTTGGCGAGAACTTCTCCTAAAATAAATTCTTCAGAGAAAATTAATTATGTTGGAAGGCTCTTTGGGTTATTTATTTTAATCGAATGCAACGACAGGCTTTATATAATCGATCAACACGCGGCGCATGAGCGTATCCTTTACGATAAATTTTTAAAAGAGGATATACCAAAACAGGAACTGCTTTCGCCCATTCCTTTTACGACAGACTCAGGCGAAGAAGACGCGTTTCTGGAAAAAAAGCGCGATGAACTTTCGCGTCTTGGCGTTGATATCGAAAAAGACGAAGGCGGCTGGCGTATCGAAGCGCTTCCTGCAGATTGGCGAATGGGCGATGCCGCCACTGTAAAAGAAATTCTTGAACTTAGAACAGCAGGCGAGAACATGGCAGAAAGATGGGCGGCAACGCTTTGCTGCCGCGCGGCAATCAAGGACGGCGATTATCCCGATGACGAAACTGCATTTGCGCTTGGAAAAGAAGCGTTAACGCTTCCCGATCCGCGCTGCCCTCACGGCCGTCCAATCTGGACAGAGATAAGCCGCGAAGCATTGTATAAAGCAGTAAAAAGAGAATAGTTTTATTGAATATTTATATAAAATCTTTCCAGATACGCGATTCTTCTTCGCGCGTCGTTAAAACGTCTGCTCTGCGGATATTCATTTGTAAGGCGGCGGTAATAATCAAGAGACAGTAAAATGTTTCTGCTTGGACTGTTGGCTTCATAAAATTGACCAAATAGCCAAAAAACTTCATCACTTCCGCTTGGATAACTTTCCATAAATTGTTCGAGTAACGCAACAGCTGCAGGAACATTTCCGCCGTCAAACGCTTCTCTTGCTCTATCCAGAATAACTCCGGGCGCCAAAGGCGCAGGAACAGAAGGTTCTTCAGTTTGCGTAACGGTCTGTGATTCTGCAGGCTGCGGCGGCGCAACAGGAGATGGCGGCTGCAAAGAAGTTGTTTCCTGCGGCCGCGCTGCAGGCTGAGAAGCCCCTTGCGAAGACGCAATAGGCGAAGTGCGCTGCGGCGCAGCTTCCGGTATCACTGCATCTGGCGCGCTTTGCGAAGCCGCTGCGGCAGGACGCTGAGTTGTTTCCTGTGCGCTCTGCGCAGGCGTTGTTTCCCGGGGCGGCGGTGTAACACCGCTCACTACAGGTTCCCCTGCAGTTCTGGTACCGCTTCGTATTTGAGCTTCTTCAACTGCGGAAGGCCAGCGCGGCTGCGCTACTATTCTTCCCCGATCTACAGGAGGACCAAACCATCCTGCTCCTGCCTGAGGAGATTCTCCTGCAATTACCTGAACATGATCGTTTAATATGTAATCCCTGATAAAATCCTGCCTGTAAAATCTCAACACATAAGTCCCGGGTTCTTCCAAAGTAAAAATAAAACTTTGTCCTTCCGGATCATTTCGGCGAGAATTATATAAAATTCCGCGGCGGGACGCGAGTTCACCAAGATAAACCCAGCCGTTTCCGCGAAATGGAATTTCAACAATCTGCCCGACAGTCGCGCGGACTATGCGCGAAAAAATAATTTCGCTGTCAAGCGGCGTCATTCCCATGTCAGCTAACGTATCAAGTCTAACGGGCGGTCCTGAAGGAAAATCAAGGCTTCTTCGCCATAAATCAGGATCTGCGGCGGCGGCAGTCTCAGGTTCCTCAGGTATTTGTTCTGCAGCTTCTGATTGTGCAACCGGAGGCTGCGCTGCGGGAGGCTGTGTTACGGGAGGTTGTACTGCAGGCGGCTGCACAACCGGAGGCTGCGCAACCGGAGGCTGAGTAATCAAAGGCTGCGAAGGAGGCGTAATCACAGGGGACGGCGCAGGAGCCGGGGTCTGCGACAGAACCGGAGGCTGCTCAGGCGGAGGTTCAGTATTAAGAATTGCTTCTGGAATCTCTGCAATAAACTGAGTTATATCCTCTTCCAGTCTTGAATCAATTTCTTCTGCTTGAGATTCAATTTGTGATTCAGGTTGAGACTCAGGCTGAGACTCAGCCTGAGATTCAGATTGTGATTCAAGTTGAGATTCGGGCTGAAAATTTTCATTGGTTTTATTTTCTTCATTAGATGAAATTGCAGTTTCAGAATCACCTTGAAGCACAGTTTCATTAGGACTTTCTTCGATCCTTTCTCCTGTCTCTTCTCCTGTATTTTCCGTAATTATTTCTTCTCTTGCAGTTTCCGGTATCTCATTGACATCAAAATCGGGAATACCTCCGCAGGAAAAGGCAAACAATATTGCAATCAACATAACAAAAATGAAATTTTTAATCATGGAACCCGCTCCATATATTTATTTATTGCGGCTTCAATTCTTTCGCGCCACTGTTCTTCGCCGTATCTTAACGGATTCTGCCAGTGTTCGGACGCGTCTTCTTCGCTCCAGCTTGAACGCTGTTCTCTCTCTAAAATTACTCCTGGAATATAATCCGGCTCGCCGGGTAAAAATAAATCTTCGGCGGGAACTGGTAAATTAATGTTTATTCTGTCAGAACCTTGCGGCCTTTCCGTCTTTTCCGGTCTATCAATCGACAATAAAACAGAGATTGTTAAAATAAACGAAAAAACGGCGGTGCAGATAATGACAAGCCGCTTTTTTTGATCATCAGACAGTCTTCCAAACTTATCCTGAATTGCCTGAATAATTTGATTGAATTTTTCCAACTTCCCCTCAGCATAATTATACCATAATATCTTGTTTTGTGCCTACATTTCTGATATGATTAGCCATGCTTGTAGAAATGAATGCGCGGGGAAACGGGGCTTGCCCGTTTTGCTCGTTTGCCGGGAATTGCCACGTTCAGGATACTCTCATAAATACTCTTGAAAAATTTTCCAGCGAAGACAATCCCATGGAATTGGTTATTTATTCCTGCCCGTATTTTGATGAAAAGTAGCAAAAGGGACAGTAGGTTAAAATGAACGAACGGCTGATTTCCCTGCTTAAACGATATGACGAACTAACGCTTCTTATTCAGGACCCGGCGCTTGTAAAAGATCAAAATCGCTACCGCGCTGTCATGAAGGAACATTCCCATTTATCAGATATTGCAGAAACTCAAAAAACAATCGAAGAACTTGAAAAACAAGTTGAAGAAACAAAGTCTCTTATTCAGGAAGAAAAAGATCAGGAAATGAAAGAGCTTGCAAAGGAAGAATTAAAAGAACTTGAAGCAAAACTTGCAGCCGACAGCGAAAAATTAAAACTTCTTTTAATACCAAAAGATCCATTGGATGAAAAAAACATCATTATGGAAATTAGGGCCGGCACAGGCGGCGAAGAAGCGGCTCTTTTCGTGTCTGATCTTTTCCGCATGTATTCAAGGTTCGCCGAAACCAAAGGCTGGAAATTCGAAATAATGAATTCCAACGATACAGAACTTGGCGGCATAAAGGAAATTGTCTTTTCGATAAGCGGAAATAACGTATATGAAAATCTCCGTTATGAATCAGGCGTTCACAGGGTGCAAAGAGTTCCTGCGACAGAAGCATCGGGACGAATCCATACTTCCGCCGTTACGGTTGCGGTCTTGCCGGAAGCTGAAGAAACAGAAATTGATATAAAGCAGGAAGATCTTCGCATTGACGTAATGCGCGCAGGCGGTCCCGGAGGACAGTGCGTTAACACTACAGACTCTGCTGTTCGCATAACACACCTGCCGACAGGATGCACTGTTCATTGTCAGGACGAAAAGAGCCAGATAAAAAATAAAGCAAAGGCAATGCGCATTTTACGCGCGCGTATATATGAACTTGAAGAATCCAAAGCCGCCGCAGAGAGGGCAGAGGCAAGAAAAAACCAGGTAGGCTCAGGCGATCGCTCTCAGCGAATACGCACTTATAACTTTCCGCAGAACAGGTTAACAGATCATCGTATTAATTTAACTCTTTATAAACTGGAACTTATTATGCAGGGTGATACGGCAGAACTTTTCGACGCGTTAAAACTTTCCGCTAAAGAAGAACTTTTACAAAGCAGTGCAAGCACCTCAGCCGCTGGTTCGTCTGACGACAATGCTGATTAGAGAAGCGTACGCTCAAGGGAGCGCCGATTTAAAATTTGCAGAAATACCCACACCTGCCCTGGACTCGTCTCTTATTTTGGCTCATGTATTAAAGACAAACAGAACTTCTCTTGTTGCAAAAGGTATGGATACGATTTCAGCAAAAGATTGCGAAAAATTCTGTTCCCTTATAGAGAGGAGGGCTCTTGGTGAATGTGTCGCGTATATAACCGGAAAAAAAGAATTCCGCGGACTTGAGTTTGAGGTAAATAAATCTGTACTGGTGCCGCGCCCTGACACAGAAACTTTGGTAGAAGTAATACTGGAAGAATTTTTACCGCGAACTGGAACCGCAAACTTTCAGTTTGACGGTTCCTTCACGAACAAACACGAACAGGAGAAGATTAAAGTTTTAGATCTTTGTACAGGTTCAGGGGCTGTGGCGATTTCATTAAAAAATGAAGCGCCGGAACTTGAAATATATGCGACAGATATATCACCAGATGCTTTGGATACTGCTAAAAAAAATTCTGAAAAACTGCTTGGTAAAAACAAAGTGAATTTTCACCTCGGGGATCTTTTTCAGGCATTGCCTGATTCATTGACCTCTGCATCTTCGCAAGAATTCTTCTCCCTCATCATCAGTAACCCGCCGTATGTGCCATCCGCAGAAATAGAAACCTTATCCGCCGAAGTGCGTAATGAACCGCGCATTGCTCTTGACGGCGGAAAAGACGGTCTTGATATTATTAAACGTATTATTAATGATGCCCCCGATTATCTTACAGACGGCGGTTATCTTTTACTCGAAGCTGCGCCCCATCAAATGGAAGAAATATCAATTTTACTTGCAAAGAGAGGATTTAAAAGTATACAATTAAATAAGGATCTATCAGGAACAAACAGGGTAATTGGAGGCAGCTTTGAGAAATAAACTCTTTTTGGCAGTTCTAACATTATTAATTCTATCATGTCACTCAAGACCTACAATGCCGGAAGAAAATATCGCGGCGCAGGAAACAGCTGTAAGCGAAACGCATACTGTTACTTTTGCGGCAGTCGGTGATAATTTGTTCCATGAATCTTTAATTCGCTCCGCATCCATGCCTGACGGGACTTATGATTTTTCTTCATTGTATACTGAGATAAAACCAATTGTAGAAAAAGCAGACCTTGCCTTTATTAATCAGGAAACTGTTATGGCAGGAACAAGATTCGGCTATTCAGGATACCCTACGTTTAATTCGCCGCAATCATTGGCGTATAATCTTGTGGATGCCGGTTTTGACATTATGAATCTTGCGAATAATCACGCAATGGATATGGGAAGAAACGGCCTCTACGCCACGCTTGATTTTCTTGACACAATCCCCGAACTTACCGTTATCGGCGCCAGAAAATCAGGAGAAAGCGCGCGCATTATAACGAAAAATAACATAACGCTCGGCTTTTTATCATACACATTCAGTTTAAACGGAATAGCTCTTCCAAGAGATAATCCAAATCTTGTTTCGATGATTGACAGACCTAAAATGACAGAAGAAATGAACGCATTGCGTCCGTTATGTGATTTTTTAATCGTTTCAATACACTGGGGAGCCGAATATCTTCTTGAGCCGGACAGGTCTCAAACAGACCTTGCGCGTTTTATTGCAGAGCATAATGTTGACCTTATAATCGGGCATCATCCGCATGTTTTACAGCGCGTAGAAATGATCAATCTTCCTGACGGCAGAAAAACCCTATGTTACTATTCGCTTGGAAACTTTGCATCTCATCAAAGAGAAAGGGAAAGAATAATTGGCGGAATGATGATTCTTACCTTTACAAAAACAGTCGGGCAGGATTCTGTAGAACTTTCAATAAATGACATCGGCATGCTTCCTGTTATCACTCATTATGATCGCAGTTTCAGAAACACAAAAATTTATCCTCTTTATTCATACACACAGGAACTATTAAACAACCACGGCTTATTAAACCATGGGAACGGTCTTTCCTTTGAATTTTTCTACGGTGTTCTCGACAGATTAAATACCAGAATATATATGCAAAATCCGTTTTAATCCGCGAGGATTAAAACGAGAATAATCTAGGCTTCGGAAGCTTCTGCGGCAGGCGCGGCTTTCGGCGCTTCCGCAGGAGCGGGCGGCGCTTCTACTACAGGCAGTTTTTTTGTGCCGTTCTTTATCGCAGCTTTGCAGGTTTTGCATATTTTAAATTTCTGACCGCCTGCTTCCTGTTCATAAAGTACTTTTATATTTTTTCTATTGCAAACCGGGCATTCACCTCTTCCGTGAGCTTTTAATTCCCTGATACTTTGACCTCTATGTGGTTTTGACATTTATTTCCCCTTCGCCTGACTGCCGGATGCGGCTTTATCGCTCTTTTTTGATTTCTTTTTTTCGTTTGTATCAAGTTTATAGTCAACCAATTCCAGGATTACAACTTGTGCAGCGTCGCCTTTTCTTTCACCAAGCTTCAAAATACGGGTATAACCGCCGTTGCGTTCTTTCATGCGCGGCGCAATATTTGTAAAAAGCTTCGCGACAATTCCTTCGTCAAACAAACGGCTGGAAACAATACGTCTGTTATGCACGGTGTCTTCCTTCGCGCGGGTGATCATTTTTTCTGCAGTTCTGCGAATTTCCAAAGCCTTTGCCTTTGTCGTCTGAATCCTTTCCTGTCTGAAAAGAGACGTTACCATGTTACGATGGAGCGCTTTGCGATGCGCTGCCATTCTGTTAAGCGGATTAAAACCTCTTCTATGCTTCATCTTCTGTTTCCTTTACTTTGGTTTCCATACGCGCGTTTTTAAGGACATTCAAATCTGTAATTCCAAAGCTTAAATTCCATTCCCTAAGCTTTTCCTTAATCTCCTGAAGCGACTTTTTGCCGAAGTTACGAGTCCTCGCAATATCGTCTTCTGTTTTACGCGTAAGTTCTCCTATCGTTTTGATATTTGCGTTCTTCAAACAATTTGAAGAACGAACCGAAAGTTCAAGCTCCTCTACCGGAGTACCAAGAATTTTTCTAATGTGATCATTTTCATCGTCAAGATCATCTTCTATGCCGAGGTTGTTTTCGTCAAAATTAATAAAAACCGAAAAATGATCTTTTGCTATTTTTGAAGCTTCGGCAAGCGCGTCTTCCGGCCTCACTGTTCCGTCTGTCCAAACTTCAAGAACAAGTTTGTCATAATCGTTGCGCTGACCTACCCGCGTAGATTCAACGTTAAACTTTACTTTTTTAACAGGCGAGAAAATCGCGTCCACAGGGATTGTATTAATAACTTCGATATAGCGTTCATTTACTTCCGACGGCACATAACCTCTGCCAAGATCGATTTGAATTTCGAATCTTACATTCGCATTTTCCATCAATGTCATAATATGCTGACCGGAAGACAAAACATCAACTTGCCCATGGCGCGCAAAATCATCGCTTTTTATTTCGTGCTTACCTGACCATTCATAAAGCAGAACATCCTGCTCCGCATCATCAGGAAGTCTAAGGCGAATCTGTTTAAGATTATTGATTACTTCTAAAGTGTCCTCGACAATGTTTGGAATTGTTTCGAATTCGCTGGAAACATTATGAGTCGTTCCGTTACCGTCAATTGATTCAATTTTAACTGCAGTAATTGCATAACCTTGAATTGATGAAAGAAGAACTCTGCGCAAAGTATTTCCAACAGTTGTGCCAAAGCCCGGCTCAAACGGAGACGCAATGAATTTTCCGTAATTCTGACTGAGATCTCCATGTTCAAATGTAAAACTTTTGGGGCGTTTGAATCCTGCCATAAGGTTCTTACGAGCCATTGCAACTCCTTACTTAGAATATAATTCGATGATCATCTGTTCCTTAATATCACCAAGATCTGTGATATCGCTGCGGCGCGGAGCCGCGAGGAACTTGCCTTTCATCGCATCCGGGTCAAGACTAAGCCATGGCATAACACCCGACTTGCCGTACTCTCTTAAAGCTTCTTTAATAACAGTTAAATTCTTGCTGCCTTCTGCAATGCTGATTTCATTTTCAGCCTTTATAAGGTAGGAAGGTATCGTTATTTTTTTACCGTCAACAAGTATGTGACCATGCAGAACAAGCTGTCTTGCCTGGCTTCGTGATGTCGCAAAACGCATCCGGTAAACAACATTATCAAGACGTCTTTCCAGTAAAACAAAAAGATTCTCGCCTGTGATACCGGGCATACGCTGAGCGCGATCAAAGAAAAGCCTGAATTGTTTTTCGAGCATTCCGTAAATTCTTTTAAGCTTTTGTTTCTCGCGCAGCTGAACGCCGTAATCAGATCTTTTACCAGGCCGGGATTTTGGATCCTTGCCGGGAGCCGATCTCTTTTTATTCATCGGGCACTTATCACTCTTGCAGCGATTCCCTTTGAGCATTAATTTTTTCTGTTCTACACGGCACATTCTGCAAACAGGGCCTGTGTATCTTGCCATATCTTTCTCCTATATGCGCTATATGCGACGAGTTTTTCTAGGCCTGCAGCCGTTATGCGGAATGGGGGTAACGTCGCTAATCGACTTAACCTTGATGCCCATAACACCAAGCTGCCGGATTGCAGATTCTCTGCCAATACCCGGCCCCTTTATAAATACATGAACTTCACGAAGACCTGCCTGCAGCGCTTTTGCGGCGGCAGTCTCAGTCACCGATTGAGCGGCAAACGGAGTCGATTTTTTCGCTCCCCTGAATTGCAGCATACCGGAACTTGCCCAGGAAACAGTATTTCCCATTAAATCGGTAATTGTAACAATTGTATTATTGAAGGTAGCCTGAATATAGACATTACCCTCATAAACTGATTTTTTTTCTTTCTTCTTTTTTGCAGCAGCTGCCACTTAAATCCTCCATAATTTAAGTTCTTTACCATGCAGAAACTGAAAGTTTCTGTATAAGGTAAAAAACCTATGGTTTTTTACCCTACTTCTTTTTACCGGCAACGGTTTTCTTTTTACCCTTACGAGTACGCGCGTTCGTTCTTGTGCGCTGTCCGCGAAGAGGAAGTCCCTTACGATGACGCAGTCCCCTGTAACAGCCAATATCCATAAGCCGTTTGATGTTAAGCGCAATTTCGGTGCGCAGACGGCCTTCAACTTTATAATCGCTTTCAATGATGTTTCTCAGTTCGTTTAATTCTTCCTGAGATAAATCATTCATCATTCTCATTGGATCGAGTTTTGCCTTTGCGACAATCTCATCCGCGCTCGACCTGCCGATTCCGAAAATATAGGTCAATGCGATATTAATGTGTTTATTTGGGAGGTCAACTCCCACAAGACGCGCCATTCTAACCTCTCCTTAGCCCTGTTTTTGCTTATGCTTGGGATTTTGGCATATAATGCGAATAATCCCATTGCGCTTAATGATCTTGCACTTGTCGCAGATGGGCTTCACGCTTGTTCTAACTTTCATATATATATTCTCCTAAATCCAAATTCTTTACAAGTTCCGTCCGCGTATCTTGCCGCGTTTTACCAGACCTTCGTGATGGTGCATTTTTAATAATCCATTAATCTGTGTCATTGTATCGAGTCCTACGCCAACCATAATAAGGAGCGACGTACCGCCCATAATATAGGCAACAGAAGACGGAATCCTAAAGGCCAACTGAACAAGGGTCGGAGTGACCGCTATAAAGGCCAAATAAAGCGAACCCGGAAGCACGATGCGGTTAAGGATCTTTGTAAGATGTTCTTCGATCTTTTCACTTCTAATCCCCGGAATGGAACCGCCATTCTCCCTGATTTGTTTTGCAATTTCTATGGGGTTAAGCGTTACCTGTGTGTAGAAATATGCAAAGAAAACAATAAGAAGCACATAGAAAATATTATATAATAAACCTTGCGGGTTTAACGCGTTTGAAACTGACGCAAGCCAGCCGTACTCTCCGCCGAGTGACTGGGCAATCTGCATCGGGAACATCAATATTGATGATGCGAAAATTACAGGAATAACGCCCGAGGGATTAATCTTGAACGGTATATAAGTATTCTGCGCGCCGTACATTTTCCTGCCGACAACACGCTTTGCGTAATTAACAGGTATCTTGCGCTGTCCCTGCTGTTCAAACACAACAAGCGCGACAACTGCGACAAACATTACAAGAACAATAATTACAAACACAGGATTAATATCGCCGCTTCTCATCATTCTGAATAACTGGAAAATCGCATCCGGAAGACGCGCGACAATACCTGCGTATATTAAAAGCGATATGCCGTTGCCGACACCGCGCTTTGTAATCTGCTCTCCTATCCACATCAGGAACATCGTTCCCGTAGTAACCGTCAGTATCGATATCAGCGTAAACTGAAACATGCTTACGTACAGAAGATTTTCTACCTGGGTGTTAATGTGTCTTGCAAACTGACTAACCGCAAGCGCCTGAATGATACAAACAATTACTGTTCCGTAGCGCTGCCATTTTTGGATTCTTTTTCGTCCGCCGTCTTCCTGCGAAATCTTTTTAAGATTCGGGAAAACGATGAGTAAAAGCTGCATGATGATCGACATTGTAATGTAGGGCATAATACCAAGCATGAATACCGAGAAGTTAGAAAACGCGCCGCCTGCAAAGAAGTCGATATAGTCGACTATCGGATTACCCGATCCTTGAGACATAAAAAAGCGCGACAATTCTCTTACATTGATTCCCGGTATGGGAAATGTAGCGCCGATTCGGAATACAACAAGCATCCCGAAGGTGAAGAGAATGCGCTCACGCAGTTCCTTAATTCTAAACATTCCAATGATTGGATTTGCCATTGATTATTTCCTACCTGCTTTTGCAATTTTCGCGGCCTTCTTTACCGCTTTCTTGCCCTGACCCATTTTATTTTTAGGTCTTGTTTTTTCCTGAGCCGGCATTACTGTAACATCGCCTCCGGCTTTTTCTACTTTCTCTTTTGCCGATGCAGAAATGGCGTCAACTTTAAAGCTCAGCTTTTTTGAGTATGCGCCATTGCCGAGAATCTTCACAGGATCATTGCCTTTAATAAGACCTTTCTTGTGAAGAGTGCCGTTATCTACGGTTTCTCCGGCTTCATATCTTTTTTCGATTTCACCAAGGTTTACAACCTGCCATTCCTGCTTAAATGGATAGTTCGAGAAGCCTCTTTGCGCGAGTCTTCTATATAGAGGCATTTGTCCGCCTTCAAAACCAACATAAGTCTTTCCGCCGGATCTTGCTTTTTGTCCCTTGTTACCTTTACCGGCAGTTGTTCCGCGCCCGGAACCCTGACCGCGTCCCAAAATGCGTTTCTTCTTGTTTGCGCCTACAGGGGCGTGCAAATTAAAATCGTGCGCCATTATTTATTTTCCTCTACTTTAACCAGATGGGAAACGGATTTTACCATTCCCATAATACTCGGGCTTGCTTCCTGTACTGTGCTGGAGCCGATTTTTCTAAGACCCAACGAACGGACTGTGGCGCGGTGTTTTGGAATTTGACCGATTGTACTTCGTACAAGGCTAACTTTTATTTTTGCCATATTAACCCCACAGCTCGCTTAGGGACTTGCCCCTGTTTCTTGATATCGCTCTTGCATCCATCATCTTGCTGATGCAATCGAATGTTGCTTTAACTACGTTATATTGACTTGACGAACCGATCGACTTTGAAAGAACATCTGTTACGCCGCCTGCTTCCATGATTGCGCGAACTGCGCCGCCTGCAATAATTCCGGTACCGGAGCGCGCAGGTTTTAAAAGAACATAAGACGATTTAAAGAAACCCTTTACTTCGTGGGGGATTGTTCCGTTTTTAACCGGCAGGTGAATCATGTTGCGTTTTGCTTTATCGATACTTTTGCGGATAGCTTCAGAAACATCGTTCGCCTTTCCAAAACCGTAGCCGACTCTGCCTTTGCGATCGCCGATTACTGTGAGCGCCGAGAATGAAAAACGGCGTCCGCCTTTAACAACCTTTGCAGTTCTGTTAAGTTTAACAAGTTTTTCGACAAACTCTTTTTCGACAGGCTCACGATCGCCTCTGTCGCGATCTCTCCCGCGGCCTCTGCGGCCTCCCCCGCCTTCACGGCGGCCTTCACGGCGCGTTTCATGCTCCTGAACTTCAACAGCTTCAGAGTCTGTATCAACTTCTTTTTCTTCGATTGATTCGTCAACCATTGTTTCATCTATCATATCATTAGTTTTTGCCACCTAAACCCCCTAGAAATTGATTCCCGCTTTCCGGGTTCCATCAGCTAAAGCCTTAACAACCCCGTGATACAAATATCCGTTGCGATCAAAGACAACATCTTTAATGTTTCTTTCCAACAAACGTTTGCCGATAACTTCACCTAACTGCGCGGCTCCCGCTGCAGTCGCCTTAATATTCTTCAGCTCTTTTTCCAGAGACGAAGCGGAAACAAGGGTATGACCCTTTATATCATCTATCACCTGAACAGAAAGAGAGCGATTGCTTCTTGTTACGGTCATTCGCGGGCGTTCCGCAGTCCCTGACACTCTTTTGCGGATGTGAATTTTTCTTCTCAGCCGCTTTCTGTCTTTTTCCAGCATCTTTTGTAACATATCCCTACCCTACTTAACGCCTGATTTACCGACTTTCCGTCTGATGATTTCATCTTCATAACGGATACCTTTGCCCTTGTAAGGCTCGGGTCCTCTTAATTTGCGAATCTGCGCCGCAAATTCTCCAACGCGCTGCTTTTCGATTCCCGTAATTGTAATTTTACCGGCTGCATCAATCGCAACAGACAATCCTTCCGGAATCGCAACAAAAATATCGTTTGAGTAACCAAGACTCATGTTTAAAAGCTTACCCTGCACTTCAGCCTTGTAACCAACACCGTTTACAATAAGTGATTTGTTAAAACCGGTTGATACACCGATCACCATATTATTAAGAAGATTGCGGTAAAGGCCGTGATACGCCTTTGACTGTTTTTCTTCATCTTTCCGGCTGACAACTATCTCTCCGCCCTTGTCTTCAAAGGTGATAACGGAGTGGTACTTCTGTTTAAGTTTTCCCTTGGGGCCTTCTACAAACATTTCATCATTCTGAAATGATACTTTAACCCCACCGGGAACCTTAACCGGTATTTTTCCGATCCTCGACATATAACCCTCACCAAACCGTACATATAACTTCGCCGCCGACTTTCTTCTCGGCAGCTTTTTTGCCTGTTGTAACACCCTGTGACGTAGAAACGATCAGGGTTCCGTAGCCGTTCAATACCCTCGGCATATTTTTATAGCCCATATAAACGCGGCGGCCGGGTTTTGACACCTTTTCAATGCCGTGTATAATCGGGGCGGTATTGTCATCATATTTAAGGAAAACCCGGATAACATTTGCTCCTTCCTGATTTGCCTTTTTGAAATTCTTAATATACCCTTCGGTCTTCAATATCTTGACTATCTCAAGCTTAAGCCTGGAGGTGGGAATATCAACTTTTTCATGCTTTGCCATGCCGGCATTTCTGATTTTTGTCAGCATGTCCGCAACTGGATCTGATACGCTCATCCTAATCTCCTACCAGCTAGATTTTGTAACGCCGGGAATCATCCCTTCGCTTGCGAGTTTTCGGAAGCAAAGGCGGCACATTTCATATTTCCGCAAAAAACCCCTTGGTCTTCCGCAGATCCTGCAGCGATTTACCTTTCGTGTTTTATACTTGGGAGTGCGCTGCGCTTTAATTATCATCGCTTTACGTGCCATCTTACCTCCTATTTCCTGAAAGGCATTCCAAATTTAGCAAGGAATGCTTTCGCTTCTGCATCAGTTTTTGCTGATGTTACTATTGCAATATTTAACCCGGCGACTTTTTCAATCTTGTCAAAGTCGATTTCCGGGAAGATAATCTGCTCCTGAATACCCAGCGAATAATTTCCATGACCGTCAAACGCGTTTTGATTTATGCCGTGGAAGTCCTTAACGCGGGGAAGAGCAACATTAACAAGCCTGTCAAAAAACTCGTACATTATAGTGCCGCGAAGAGTTACTTTTGCGCCGATTTCCTGACCTTCCCTGATCTTGAAGTTCGCAATACTCTTCTTTGCTTTTGTCTTTACAGCTTTCTGACCCGTAATTTGAGTCAATGTATCGACAGCTGCATCCAAAAGTTTTTTATTCTGAATCGCTTCGCCAACGCCCATGCTTACGATAATTTTTTGCAGCTTGGGTATCTGCATTACGGATTTGTAGTTAAATTCCTTATTCATTTCAGGAGCTATCTGCTCTCTGTAAATCTTTTTAAGGCGGGGTACCGAAGCTGCGCCCGGTGTATAATTTTTTTCCATTATAACGCCTCCCCGCATTTTTTGCATTTACGCACTTTTTTATCTCCGTCAAGTTTGTAGCCGATACGGGTCGGCCCGCACTTTTTGCAGACAATCATCAGGTTGGAGGCATGAAGGGCCGCTTCAATTTCGGCAATGCCGCCGCGATCGTTTTGCTTTCTTTTCTTCTGCGCTTTCTTGACGATGTTTACGCCTTCGACAACAACACGGTCTGCATCGCGCGCGATTTTTAATATCCTGCCGCGCTTTCCCTTGTCCTTCCCGGCGATAACTTCGACAGTATCTTCTTTTTTAAGTTTAAATTTATGCAATGCTTCTGCCATAACTTACTCCTAAATATAACCTAAGGTTATAATACCTCCGGTGCGAGAGAAACGATTTTCATAAATTCGCTCCTTTCCCTCAATTCTCTTGCCACAGGCCCGAAGATACGTTT